>ERZ791800.7-NODE-7-length-230435-cov-16.387017_pt1 | contig 230435 bp, 188 predicted proteins | sample MGYA00510310_ERZ791800 | MGnify/ENA primary metagenome ERZ791800 (study PRJEB30046, sample SAMN00791954) | human gut metagenome | study: EMG produced TPA metagenomics assembly of the A metagenome-wide association study of gut microbiota in type 2... | reverse complement strand
GTGGAGCACCACCTTGCCAAGGTGGGGGCCGCGGGTTCGAATCCCGTCTCGCGCTTTTTTATTATATAATCCGGAGTCTTAAGTTACAAGATTTCCGGCTTTTTTTGTATTGTCTTATCTATTGATATTTTCTATTATTTCTAGTACTATTAAAAAAGTAACCAATTGCAATGATGGTAACAGGGGAGACAGAAGATATGAAAAGCTTTATTTATGTGAAGATAAGATTTATAGGTGTATTATTTTTACTTATTTTATTTAACAGTATTACGGTATTTGCTGCTGGTAATGAAGAATATTTCCGATCCGTATTTGACCCGGACTATTATTATAACCAGTACCCGGATCTGCAGGGACAATTAGGTAATGACAGTGAAGCCTTATTTCATCATTTTATGACGATCGGGGTAAGAGAAGGTAGATCAGGAAATGCAGAATTTAATTTACGGGCCTATGTGTTACATAACAGAGATCTGCTGGATTATTATAAAACAGATCTGTCAGCTTATTGTAAACATTATATGGAAATTGGAAAGGCGGAAGGAAGAACCTGCCTGCCGACAGGAGATGAACAAGGTCTGATCGGTACCTATTCGACCCATTATGATACAACCGTACCAAGGGCCGTAAATATAGGAATAGCAGTAGAACGGTTAAACGGAACGGTTATACAGCCGGGACAGCTTTTTTCTTACAGTCAGACGCTGTTACCGAGAATACCGGAAAATGGATACGTTATGGCGCCTGCGATCGGCCGCTATGAATACGGCGGTGGTATCTGTCAGGTATCGTCCACGCTTTATGCTGCCATGTGTGATGCCCTGCTCCCAGTTATAGAGCGCTATCCACATTCTTCCCATGTCTCCTACATCCCGGTGGGAATGGATGCCACTATATCAGAAGCAGGCGGCAAGGATCTGAAATTTATAAATATTGGTCAGGATCCTTTAAAGATCGTAGCAGAAACTAACGAAGGTACAATGACCGTTTCTATTTATTTAGTGTCAAAAGAGACGCTGGAAACAGTGATGTGTTTGCAGTAACCGACAATGATTCCTGGGAAGAGTGGTCCGGAAAAATTTATCCGGCAGATCCGGCATATTATAATTTCACCATCAAAGGGGCAAGTAAAGAAAAGTATAAGATCGTTGTTGATGGAATGACTACCTATCAGTTTATCAATGTAGATGGTGAATGGTATTATGATGTAAATGCAGATGGTGAAATAGATGAAGCTGAGATGGATAAGAGAGATATTGAAAGTTCATACTATTATCCAGAGATTATATTCTTAAGTGACGGCAGAGTTGCCATGCAGATGGAGATCACTTTGAATTATACAGAGGAAGATGATGTAAATACTTATTATGGATGGCCTGCAAAAGGCAGTTTAGCAATCAATATTTTCTACACTAGAAAATAATTTTTCATTTGGATTATTGTTATAAAACATATCTGAAGTTAAAAGCGGGATCAGAAACTATCTTCTGGTCCTGCTTTTTTTGAAGTATCGGATTATTTATGATCTCTCCAATCCCCCATTCGCCAATTACCATTATTTCTGCTATAATAAGAAAAGATTACGTGAACGGAGACAGCATGTTACGTATTGGAGAAATGTGGAGGAAAACAAATGAACATAAAGAAGATCGTATGCATAACAGCCCTTGCATCCCTGGCGATGACAGGTACGGCCTTTGCGGGTACCTGGAAAGGGGGAGAAGGGGAAAATCAGAATAAATGGTGGTATGATAACGGCAACGGAAGCTATCCTTCAAACTGCTGGCAGTGGATCGATGGAAATGGGGATGGGACAGCGGAAAGTTATTATTTCGATCATAATGGCTGGCTGCTGACAGATACTACAACACCGGATGGCTATACAGTGAATGCAAGCGGTGCCTGGGTGCAGAATGGTGTTGTCCAAACTAAAAAAACAGGACAGGCTGTAAATGAAGCAAAGATCAACGTAAATGCCAATCCCATTGATTATGAGGGGATTTATAGTTACAGTGGAGCTGCATCCTACGTTTACAATGAACAGACCCGGCAATATGTGCTGTGCGGGATAACAGAGGGAAATTCCTGGGATGAATGGCTGGAGAAGATCTATCCGTCCAAGCCTACATATGAGGAATTTGCCATCAAAAAAACAGATGTGGACAGATACCGTTTTGTAGATAAGGTGAGAACTACCTATCGCTTTATCCGGGATGATGGGGAATGGTATTATGATATTAATTCAGACGGCCGTATTGATGAATATGAACGGGACCGGAAAAATGAACTGGAAAGATCTTATAATTACCCGGAAATTGAGTTTCTGGAAGATGGCCGGATCATGATGAACACAGAAAGATATCTGGATTATACAGGCAGTGATGGAAGCACAAGCAGCCGTTATGGCTGGCCATCTCAGGGCAAGTTTTTATTAAAGACAGAGATCTATTATACCAGGAGATAGCTGGGAAATACTGGAAGATAAGTTTTGCATCCCTCTTGTCACCGCCATTCATTTGTATTATAATATCCAGAATGGTTTTAAGATGTCCTCTCGGAGTCTTTCATGCACCTGCTCAGGCACAGAAAGATCCCGAGAGAACATGATGCATATTTGGAGGAAATGAAAATGAAATTTGCAAAAAGGATGGATCGGTTTGGAGAGGGAATTTTTTCCAGACTGGCTGAGATCAAGAATAAAAGGATCAGTGAAGGAAAAGAAGTGATCGATCTAAGTATCGGTGCGCCAAACATTCCACCGGCAGAGCATATCCGCAAGGCACTTTGCGAGGAAGCTATGAAGCCGGAGAATTATGTTTACGCCATCAGCGATACCAAAAAGCTGTTAGATACAGTGGCAGACTGGTATAAGAGAAGATATGATGTGGAACTGGATCCGGATACAGAGATTTGTTCCCTTTTAGGTTCCCAGGAAGGTCTGGCTCACATTGCCCTGTCTATTGCAGATGAGGGAGACATCGTTATGGTGCCGGATCCATGTTACCCAGTATTCGGAGATGGTCCGCAGATCGCAGGGGCAGAGCTTTATTATATGCCTCTTAAGAAAGAAAATGACTATATTATCCAGCTTCAGGACATCCCGGAAGAAGTGGCAAGAAAAGCAAAACTGATGGTCGTTTCTTATCCAAACAACCCGACTACCGCTATGGCTCCTGCGCAGTTTTACAGAGACCTGGTAGCATTTGCAAAGAAATACGATATCATTGTTCTCCATGATAATGCATACAGCGAGCTTGTATTTGATGGAAAGACCTGCGGAAGCTTTTTAAGTTACCCGGGCGCAAAAGAGATCGGTGTGGAATTTAATTCACTTTCCAAGACTTATGGCCTTGCAGGTGCAAGAATTGGTTTCTGCCTTGGAAATAAAGAGGTTGTAAAGCATCTTAAGATGTTAAAATCCAATATGGACTATGGCATGTTCCTGCCGATCCAGGCAGCAGCAGTAGCAGCTCTTACCGGCGATCAGGACTGTGTTTATGATACCATGAAAGCCTATGAGGCAAGAAGAGATATTCTCTGTGACGGTTTTCGCTCCATTGGCTGGGAAATGGACCGTCCGGTAGCAACTATGTTTGTATGGGCTCCGATCCCGAAGCAGTATAAGTCTTCAGAAGCTTTTGTTATGGATCTGGTAGAAAAGACAGGCGTTATGGTGACACCGGGAAGTGCTTTCGGACCATCCGGCGAAGGCTTTGTGCGTATGGCTCTGGTACAGGACCGTGAGGCATTAGAGCGTGCGATCCATGCAGTAGATGAAAGCGGAATTTTCTCAAAGGAGAATTCATGAAAACGTTCATGAAAAAATGGAAATGGAAGATCCTGATCCTGGTATATCTCTGCTTTATATATGGCAATTCTCTGACTCCTGCAGCTATTTCTTCTAAGGAGAGCGGATATTTTCTTGCGAAGATACAGGATTTCCTTGCAGGAGCGGGAATGGATGCCTGGTGGCTGACAGAGCATCTGGTGCGCAAAGCCGCCCATTTTACAGAATATGCAGGACTGGGATTTTTACTGGCGATGAATACAGGGGCTGGAATAGCGCCTGTATTTTGCCTTTTAAAAGGAAATGTGACGGCAGTACTTTTTATGCCTTTTGTAGATGAAACCATACAGCTGTTTGTAGAAGGCAGGTCCGGTCAGATATCCGATGTGTGGCTGGATATGGCGGGAATTGTTACCGGGATCATGGTTACGGCAGGTTTCATGAAAATGACGGGCGCTTTGAAAACTGGCAGAAAAGCTGCAAAGGGAAAGGGCAGCGGAAACAGGAGCAGGAATAATGAATTATAAAGTGGTAATGGCTTATGACGGAAGCCGGTATAATGGCTGGCAGAAACAGGGGAATACAGATAAGACCATTCAGGGAAAATTAGAACAGATCCTTTTTAAGATGACCGGGGAAGAGATCGAAGTCCATGGTTCCGGCCGGACCGATGCAGGAGTCCATGCCAGGGGCCAGGTAGCAAATTTTCACATAGACTGGAAAAAACTGGAAGTCCAGGAGAAGCGGGAACTGGAAAAAAATGCCGGAAACCAGGCTGGACAGGGCTGTAAAAGGGAAAAATGTGGCGGAAAGAAAACGCCGGATCAGATCATGGAATATATCAATGAGTATCTGCCGGAGGATATTGCGGTTTTATCCTGTGAAGTGGCTCCGGAGCGTTTCCACAGCCGCCTTTCAGCAGTGAGAAAGACGTATTGCTATCAGCTGGAAATGGGACCGAAAAAAGATGTTTTTCAGAGAAATTATTATTATGGTCTGGGAGAACGGTTGGATGTTTCTGCCATGAAGGCAGCAGCCGGTCTTCTTACAGGAACCCATGATTTTAAAAGTTTCTGCGGCAATAAGAAAATGAAGAAATCAACGGTACGTACCATTGAAAAAATAGAGTTTGAGCAGTCAGGAAGCCGCCTGCATATTTATTTTACAGGAAATGGATTTTTACAGCAGATGGTACGTATCCTTACTGGCACGCTGATCGAAGTGGGACAGGGAAAATGTGCACCGGATAAGATAACAAGGATCCTGGACGCACAGGACCGGCAGGCAGCAGGACCAACTGCCCCGGCTCAGGGACTGTTCCTGGTAAATGTAGGGTATGAGGATAAGTGATGACTGATTTTTTAGTAAAATGTTTTGTGAAAGATCATGATAAAACAGAAGATCCCCAGGTGCGCACCCGGTATGGGATCCTGGCAAGTATTGTAGGCATCTGCTGCAATCTGCTTCTGTTTGCTTCCAAGCTGTTTATTGGCGTTCTGGTAAACAGTGTGTCCGTTATGGCAGATGCATTTAATAACTTATCCGATGCTGCATCGTCCATTATCGGTTTTATCGGTGTGCGTATGGCAGGAAAACCGGCTGACAGCGATCACCCTTTTGGGCATGGGCGGATTGAATATATTTCTGCTTTTATTGTGGCTTTCCTGGTTATTCAGGTGGGATTTTCCCTGTTTAAAACTTCTCTTGGAAAAGTGCTCCACCCGGAAGAAGTGTATTTTAAATGGATCTCCGTGCTGATCCTTCTTATTTCCGTAGGAGTGAAGTTCTGGCTGTCATTGTTTAACAGAAAACTGGGAAGCAGGATCAATTCCAAGGTGATGGAGGCAACGGCTGCAGATGCCATGGGAGATGTAATGACTACCAGTGCAGCCATTTTATCCCTTCTTGCTTTGAAATATTTAAACTGGAATATTGATGGCATTGTAGGTCTGGCAGTTTCCGTGGCTGTTATGTACGGCGGATTGAATATTGCAAAAGATACGTTGGCGCCGCTGATCGGAGAAGCCATTGAACCGGAGGTTTATGAGGAAATATCCAATTTTGTAGAAGGCTATGAAGGAATACTGGGAACCCATGACCTGATCGTTCACAATTATGGTCCGTCCCACAGTATGGCTTCTATCCATGCGGAAGTTCCAAGCAACTACGATCCGGAGTATTCCCATGAGATCATTGACCGGATCGAAAGGGATGCTGCAAAAAAATTTAACATGATGTTAGTGATCCACATGGACCCGGTAGAGCGGGATAATAAACGTCTGGCCCAGTACCGCTCCCTGATCAGCCGGGTGCTTATGGATATTGATATCCGCCTGTCGTTCCATGATTTTCGCATGGTAGGGTCAGGCAAAAATGTGTGTCTGGTGTTCGATCTGGTGGTTCCAAGAGAATATAAAGCATCGGCAGTGGGAAGACTGAAAAACAGGATCAATAATGAAGTCAGCCGCCGGGAGCCGGGATGCCGCTGTTCCATCACAGCAGAAAACAGTTTTCGTTCAGAGAAACATGGATCGGAGAAATAGGCATTGCCGCCATTTTAGTCCTGGCAGAAGGGATAATGGGAACTGGTATAATGGCAATGGAACTGGAAAACTGGATCTGTGACATGGCAAATGGAGATAAAGAAGGGCTGCGGCAGTTTTATGAGGAAACGGCCCGGTCTGTATACAGTTTTATTTTCTCAGTTTTAAAGGATCCACATGAGTCAGAAGATGTGATGCAGGAAACATTTCTGGCAGTGTGGGAACATGCAGGGGACTATGTTCCCTATGGAAAGCCGCTGGCGTGGGTATTTACCATTGCAAGGCGGCTTTGCTATATGCGTCTGCGGGAGAAAAAGCGGCAGGAAACTTTAGAAGACGGGGAGATCGATGATACCGGTGTGCCACAGCCACAGTTAGAACAGACAGCAGAGAGGACCGCTCTTTTACAGGCGTTAGACCAGTTAAATGAAACGGAACGGCAGATCGTGCTTTTGTATGCAGCTGCAGGGATGAAGCACCGGGAGATCGCCCAGGTCTTAAATATGCCCCAGGCAACGGAACTTTCCAAATACAGCCGCTCTGTGAAGAAACTGCAGAAAATATTATATGCGTCATAATTGCGAAAAATTTGCTGCAGGCCTGCCTTATGAACAGGAATAAAAACTTCGGTTAGCATTGCATTTTATATAGTATGCTGTTATAATAAGTAGTAATGAATACTACATGTTAGGATAATCGAACGACATGTTGGATAACCGGAGGATAGAAACATGACTTACAAGATCATTGGAGACAGCTGTCTTGATCTGACAGAAGAACTGAAAAGGGACCCGAGGTTTCAGATGGTACCGCTGACATTGCAGGTGGGGGCTGCACAGGTGGTAGATGATGAGACTTTTGATCAGAAAGCTTTCATCCGTATGGTGAAGGAGTGTCCGGAGTGCCCGAAAACTGCCTGCCCTTCCCCAGAGATCTTTAAAGAAGCATATGAGGCAGCAGATGCAGAGGCAGTATTTGTGATCACTCTTTCCAGCCATTTAAGCGGAAGTTATAATTCAGCTGCTCTTGCAAAGCAGCTGTATGAAGAAGAAATGAAGGAAAAAGGAATTACGTCTTCTAAAAAGATCGAAGTTTTAGATTCCGAGTCTGCATCAGCAGGACAGTTAGAGCAGGCCCTTTATATCAGGGATCTGTGTGAACAGGGATTAAACTTTGAAGAAGTAGTGGAAAAACTGAGAAAATTCCGTGACGAGATGCACACCTACTTTGTTCTTGAAAGCCTTGATACCTTACGCAAGAACGGCAGACTTTCCGGACTGCAGGCATTCTTTGCAACTGCCTTAAATATCAAGCCAGTTATGGGCGCTGACCATGGTGTGATCATCAAATTAGACCAGGCAAGAGGTATCAACAAGGGTCTTCAGAGAATGTGCGATATTGCCATTAAAGAAGCAGGGGATACCACAGGAAAACGTGCAGTTGTATGCCATGTAAATAATCCTGAAAGAGGAGAGTACGTAAAGCAGGAACTGGCAAAGCGTGCATCTTTTAAGGAGATCGTTGTTACAAATGCAGCTGGCGTTGCTACCGTATATGCAAATGACGGTGGTATCGTGCTGGCAATTGGTTAATATTGGTAAACAGGAATAAAAAATGAACAGAAAAAAATGGATATGCACAGCGGCCGCTATTACAGGGCTGCTGTTGGCAGTTATAGCGGGTTTATCGATCCGGCATATGAAAAACAGTTCTTATGTAAGTGCCAGTGAGCTGGCGGGGCAGAAGAGCGGGTCAGTGTCTGAAAAACTGGAAGAAAATGGAAATGAAGACCTGGCAGAAAGCAGTGAAAGCAAAAATGGCCAGCCAGATGGTAAACAGGATCAGGAAAATGGTGTTGGTGCAGAAAAGAATGAGAACGGTGGAAATAGCAGCGCTGGACAGAACACGGATGAAGAAGCTGCCGAAAATGATAGCAGTACAGGTGAGTCAGAAAATGACAGCCAGGAGAGTAAGACTGAGTCTGAAGCAGAGCCAACGGATCAGCTGGTAAATCTGGTCTTTTCCGGTGACATTCTTTTATCAGATCATGTGATGAATGCCTATAAAAACGGAGGCATCCGCAGCGTACTGGACAGCCAGTTTCAGTCTGTGATCGATGAGTCGGATATTTTCATGGCAAATGAGGAATTTCCTTTCAGTACCCGGGGAACGCCGGCAGAGGATAAGCAGTTTACTTTCCGGGCGGCACCGTCTTTGACCTTTGTTTTTAAAGAGCTGGGGATCGATATTGTGACACTGGCAAATAATCATGCCATGGATTATGGGACAGATGCTTTACTGGATACCTGTGATACTTTGGATAAAGTCGGTATCAGGAGAGTAGGAGCAGGAAAGAACTTAGATGAGGCAAAAGCACCTGTTATTTTAGAAGCCCAGGGCAAAAAGATCGGCTTTCTGGGAGCATCCAGGGTAATACCGGTGGCTTCCTGGAATGCAACTTCTACAAAGCCGGGTATGCTTACTACCTATGATCCGAAAATACTGGTGGATGAGATAAAGAAGCTGAGAGAGCAGTGTGATTATCTGGTGGTATATGTTCACTGGGGCATTGAGCGCAGTGAAAGGCCGGAAGACTACCAGAGATCTCTTGGAAAGCAGTATATAGATGCCGGGGCAGATGTAGTCATTGGCAGTCATCCCCATGTGCTTCAGGGGGTGGAATATTATAAGGGAAAGCCGATCGTATACAGTCTGGGCAATTTCATTTTCGGAAGCAGTATCCCTAAGACGGCACTGCTTAAGGTGCAGTGGGATGGGCAGGCAAGCCAGCTTACCTTTGTGCCGGGAACGTCTTCCGCCGGATATACAAGAGTGCTTGAAAATGAAGCCCAGAAGGCAGACTTTGCCTCTTATATGACAGGGATTTCCTATGGTGTTACCATTGAGGATGACGGAACGGTAGTGCCGCAGGGATAAGCGGGAACACATAACACTGTCCCTGCCATGCCCCACGTTCTTTAAAACGTTTATGCAGCTGATTTAAAACAAGCCGTTTGTTTCCGCTCCACAAAGGCGCGATCAGGAGATTTTTCGGTCCGTCACCGGTCATGCGGTGAATGGTGATCCGGGGCGGTAAAAGCGTGATACAGTCGATCACAAGATCGATATATTCTTCTATAGAAAACACATGAAAGGGATCTGTCTGGTAGACATCTGCCAGATCGGTCCCTTTTAATATATGGAGCAGCTGCAGCTTGATCCCGTCAATGGGCCGGTCTGCCAGATAGGTTACAGTTTCCTTCATCTGGTCTGTGGTTTCGCCGGGAAGTCCAAGGATTACATGGACGATCACAGTAATGCCGGCTTTTTTCAGCCGTTTTAAAGCATCCTCAAACATAGGAAGTTCATAACCTCTGCGGATAAAGCGGGCGGTTTTTTCATGGATCGTCTGAAGCCCAAGCTCCACCCAGACCGGTTTCTTACTGTTTAACTCTTTTAACAGGTCTATAATATCATCCCCCAGGCAGTCAGGCCTTGTGGCAATGGAAAGAGCAGCGATATCCGGGTGGCTGATGGCACGTTCAAACAGTGGTTTCAAATAAAAAACCGGTGCGTAGGTATTGGTAAAGGACTGAAAATAGGCGATATAATTGCAAGCTTCATTAGAGCCGGTCTTATTACTTACCCGTCCTTTGGCAGCTTCGATCTGATCCCATACATCTGTTTTCAGGCTTTCCGCAAAATCTCCGGAACCGCCTTCGCTGCAGAAAATGCATCCCCTGGTCCCACAGGTGCCGTCCCGGTTGGGACAGGTAAGACCTGCATCCAGTGACAGTTTATATACTTTATGTCCAAATGTATGTTTCAGCTCCCAGTCCAGACTGTGATAGGGGCGGCCGTTCCAGTTGTGTTCCAGTTCCATGTAAGACTCCTTAAAAATAATTCCGGTCCGCCTGCAGGGCAAAGCAGGAACCGTTGTCATATGTATGTCCAGTTATAACAGAAAAAATGTCAGCTGTCCATGAAAGAATGTGCAATATCGAAAAATATTGTATTGTGACAGATGTTACTTTTGTGTTAGACTGATAATAGCATATCAGCAGAAAAAGGAGAGGGCAGCTATGAATGTATGTGAGACCATAAAACAGTTAAATAGTGAAAAAACAGATGCATTTATGCATGAACTTTATGGAAAAGGAGCAGCTGAAAATAAGGCAAGATATGAGAAAGTACTGAAGGGTTTTGAAGAGAATTTTGGAGATAATGAGGGGATCCTTCTTTTCTCATCACCGGGCCGTACAGAGATCAGCGGAAACCACACAGACCACAACCACGGCAAGGTGCTGGCCGGCAGTATCAACTTAGACTGTGTAGGCGCAGCTGCAAAGAATTATTCCAGCCATGTGCGGATCATCAGCGAAACCTATAATCAGGACATTACTATTGACTTAAATGATCTGGAGCCAAGTGCTAAGAAAGCAGGAACGGTTGATCTGATCAAAGGTATTTTAAAGGGATTTGAAACATCAGGCTACAGTGTTGGGGGCTTTAATGCTTATATTACCAGCAATGTGATCAGCGCAGCCGGTGTCAGTTCCTCCGCTTCTTTTGAAATGTTATTATGCTCCATGTTAAATGCATTTTTCAATGAAAGCCGTATGGACAATGTGGCTTATGCCCATATTGGAAAATTTGCGGAAAATAAATACTGGGACAAGGCATCAGGACTTCTTGACCAGATGGCATGTGCAGTAGGCGGCCTGATCACCATTGATTTTGTAGAGCCTATGACTCCGGTAGTACAGAAGATCGATTTTGATTTCAAGGCACAGAACCACAGTCTGATCATTGTCCAGACCGGAAAAGGCCATGCTGATCTGAGTGCTGAGTATTCTTCCATTCCGGAAGAGATGAAGAAGGTGGCAAAGTATTTCGGAAAAGATGTTTTAGCCCAGATCTCAGAAGAGAAGGTGATCCAGCATCTTCCTGAGATCCGGAAGTTTGCAGGAGACCGTGCAGTACTGCGTGCCCTTCATTTCTTTGAGGAAAATAAGAGAGTGGAAGCAGAGGTAGCAGCATTAAAAGAGGGCCGTTTTAATGATTTCCTGGAAAATATCACAGCATCCGGAAATTCTTCCTGGAAATGGCTGCAGAACTGCTTTACTACCAGCAATAACGCAGAACAGGGAATTACCGTTGCCCTTGCTTTAACAGAGCTGTTTATAGCCCAGAAGCAGAGAGGTGCCTGCCGTGTACACGGAGGCGGTTTCGCAGGTGTTATCATGGCAATGCTTCCAAATGACCTGGTAGAAGAATATACAAAATATATGGAGAAATGCCTGGGAGAAGGCTGCGCTTATAATATGAGCATCCGGCCTTATGGTGCGATCTGCGTAAGTGATTATTTATAATGTGATACCAGAGTCAAAAACAAAGAGACATTTATACGAAATGGGCCGTCTGCGAAAACAGACGGCCTTGTTTGTTATCATGCGATCATATTCTTATTACTTTCATTTCTTGTGATAGCTGTCCAGTAATTTCTGTTTCGTCTGCCACAATTCATTAGAAAGATCTACATGAACGGTGTGAGGATTTACCAGACGTTTGGACTCATCCCATAAGGTATCCAGTTCTTCCTTACAGTATTTCTGGATATCCATTACCTTTGGTGATTCATAAACGCATTCGCCGTTTAAGAAGACTGGTACTAACAGCTCACGCATGGTGTAGCTGCCAGGTGCTAATAAGGTTTTCTTCCATGTTTCCTGTGGGTCAAAGAGGAGGAGAGAATTGTTAGTATCAAACTTCTCGCCTACCAGACAGATCAGATCTGCAATGATCTTGCCGTTTTCCTTGTCATAAATACGATAAATGGTCTTATTTCCAGGATTTGTGATCTTTTCAGCATTTTCAGATAATTTGATCTTTGGAATGAACTCACCGGTGGTCTTGTCCTTTACAGCAGCTAACTTGTAAACACCGCCAAAGGATGGGCAATCCTTCGCTGTGATCAGGTTGGTACCAACGCCCCAGGAATTGATGGTAGCGCCCTGTACCTTTAAGCTGTCGATCAAATATTCATCCAGGTCATTGGAAGCGGAAATAACTGCATCCGGGAAGCCGGCTGCATCCAGCATTTTCTTCGCTTTCTTTGACAGATATGCCAGGTCACCGCTGTCTAAGCGGATACCGTAGAAGGTCAGCGGAATGCCAGCTTCTCTCATTTCCTTAAATACCTTGATGGCATTTGGAATACCGGATTTTAAGGTATCATAAGTATCTACTAACAGGATACATGCAGATGGGTACAGCTTTGCATAGGTACGGAAAGCGGTCAGCTCATCCGGGAAGCTCATGATCCAGCTGTGTGCATGGGTTCCTTTTACCGGAACATCAAACATCTTTCCGCAGAGTACATTGGAAGTACCGATACAGCCTGCGATCATGGCAGCTCTTGCGCCGTAAGTACCGGCATCAGCTCCCTGGGCACGGCGGAGACCGAATTCCATAACGCCATCGCCCTTTGCAGCGTGGACAATACGCTCTGTTTTAGTTGCGATCAGACTCTGGTGGTTGATAATGGTAAGAAGTGCTGTTTCAACCAGCTGCGCCTGCATGATCGGTGCGATTACTTTAATTAAAGACTCTCTTGGGAATACAACGGTACCTTCCGGGATAGCGTAGATATCGCCTGTAAAACGGAAAGTACTAAGATACTCTAAGAAGTCTTCTGCAAATATATTTAAACTTCTTAAATATTCAATATCACTTTCGTCAAAATGGAGTCCTTTGATATATTCAATGGCCTGTTCCAGACCGGCACAAATGGCAAAACCATTTCCATGGGGATTGGTACGGTAGAACATATCGAAGATGACAGTTTCATTTGCGTCTTTTTCCTTAAAATAGCCCTGCATCATCGTCAGTTCATACAGGTCAGTGAGTAGTGTGAGATTTCTGTGATCCATAAGTTGGCTCCCTCCTGGTACACAGTCTTTGGTTTGAAATAAATGGCTGTGTGCGGTTGTTTGTAAAGTTTCCGTAACAATATAGCATATTTATGTAAAAAAAGGAACATATCGTTACAAATTTAACAATATTATATACACATGACAAGACAAGTGTTCTGACAGAGCGAAATAAAATGCCTATTTCCTCCGTCCAAGCTGCCAGAAAGCCACAGCACTGGCTGCTGCCACATTCAGGGAGTCTACTCCGTGGAACATAGGAATGAGAACGGTGTAGTCGCAGGCTGCAATAGTAGCATCTTTCAGGCCTTCGCCTTCTGTGCCAAGGACAATAGCCAGCTTTTCATGGGAAGTTAAAACAGGATCGTCAATGGATACAGAGTCGGTTTTTAATGCCATAGCAGCAGTTTTAAAGCCCAAAGCTTTTAAGGTATCCATGGAAGCATCCGGCCAAGAATTTTTGGGAAGAATGGTCCATGGGATCTGGAATACAGTTCCCATGCTCACACGGGAGGCGCGGCGGTATAATGGATCAGCGCAGCCATGGGTGAGAAGTACAGCGTCCATGCCAAGGGCAGCAGCAGAACGGATAATGGCTCCTACATTAGTTGGGTTTACTACATCTTCTAAAATAGCAATGCGGTTTGCATGTTTACATATATCTTCTACAGAAGGAAGGACATTGCGCTTCATGGCGCAGAGCATGCCACGGGTCAGTGCAAAGCCGGTGAGTTTTGTAAGTACATTGTATTCAGCGGTAAATACAGGCACATCAGGGTATTTTTCAAGAAGCTGTCTGGTTTCGCCAGCGTCAGCTGCGACCAGCCGTTTTTCTGCAAGAAAAGAAATAGGAGCATATCCTGCATTTAATGCCCGTTCAATTACCTTAGGGCTTTCTGCAATAAATACGCCGGGAGCCGGTTCAAAATAGTGGAGAAGCTGGGCTTCGTTGAAGCGGGCGTAGATGTCAAGCTCCGGGGCGTTAAAGTCTGTTATTTCAATTTCATTTAATTTCATAAAAATAAGTCCTTTAATGGGTGATATGTAGTTTAGTGATATATCATTTCCGCGATCGCGGGAAAATATATCTGTTTTCTAGTATAGAGGAAATGTATATTCTTGGCAACCGGACATAGTTACATGGTTTCAGGAAAAATGGTTATTCTAAATCTATCAAAGAATTATCAAAAATTTATTAGTGCAAAGGAGACCAGATCCATGGAAAATAAAATGTTCTGTTACCAGTGTCAGGAAACAGCCAACTGCACTGGCTGTACTTTAACCGGCGTCTGTGGCAAAAATCCCCAGGTTGCGGCAGCTCAGGATCTTTTGGTGTATGTGACAAAGGGGTATTGTGAGGTAACAACCAGACTGCGTAAGGAAGGCACGAATATCAGTGATGCTGAAAACCGCATGGTGGTAATGAACCTGTTTATGACCATTACAAATGCTAATTTTGATAAAGAGGCCATTGAGAACCGGATCCATGACACTCTTCATGTGAAAAAAGAATTATTAAAGAAGGTAAAAGATACCTCCGGGCTTTCTGAGGCTGCTTTGTGGGACGGAAGCGGGGACTGGGAGGTGATCGCCGGAAAAGTGGGAGTTCTTTCCAATCCAGATGAGGATATCCGAAGCCTTCAGCAGTTGATCACCTATGGCATCAAGGGACTTTGCGCTTATACCAAACATGCCAATGCCCTGATGCATACAGATCCAAAGCTGGATGCGTTTATACAGGAAACTCTGGCAAAGACATTGGATAACAGCTTGTCGGCAGAGGAATTAGTGGCGTTGACCTTAAAAACAGGAGAATACGGTGTAAAGGGAATGGCCATGTTAGATGCTGCCAATACCGGGGCTTATGGAGATCCAGAGATCACAGCAGTGAATATCGGTGTAAGAAAAAATCCGGGCATTCTGGTTTCCGGTCATGACCTGCGGGACCTGGAAATGCTTTTGGAGCAGACAAAAGGAACAGGCGTGGATGTGTATACCCATTCAGAAATGCTTCCTGCCTGCAGTTATCCGGCCTTTAAGAAATATCCCCATTTTGTGGGGAATTATGGCAATGCCTGGTGGCAGCAGAAAGAAGAATTTGAGTCATTTAACGGGCCGATCCTTATGACCACTAACTGTATCGTGCCGCCAAAAGCCAGTTATAAAGACCGTCTTTACACCACCGGTGCAGCAGGATATCCGGGCTGTACCTATATTCCAGGGGGCTTAGGAGAAAAGAAGGATTTTTCCCAGATCATAGAACAGGCAAAGAAATGTCCGCCGCCTAAAGAACTGGAATTTGGTACGATCCCAGGTGGCTTTGCCCATGCCCAGGTGATCGCGCTGGCAGATAAAGTAGTGGCAGCGGTAAAGTCCGGGAAAATAAAGAAATTCGTAGTCATGGCGGGCTGTGACGGACGCATGAAGAGCCGTGAATATTATACAGAATTTGCCAAAGCACTGCCAAAAGATACCGTGATCCTCACAGCAGGCTGCGCCAAGTACCGCTACAATAAATTAAAACTGGGAGACATTGACGGCATCCCAAGGATCCTGGATGCAGGTCAGTGCAACGACTCCTATTCCCTGGCAGTGATCGCCATGAAGCTGAAAGAGGTATTTGGACTGGATGATATCAACGACCTTCCTATTGTTTATAACATCGCCTGGTATGAGCAGAAAGCCGTGATCGTTTTCCTGGCGCTGTTGTCCTTAGGTATTAAAAATATCCACTTAGGTCCAACGCTGCCTGCGTTCCTGTCCCCGGCGGTGTTGAAAGTGCTGGTGGAGAAGTTTCATATTGCGGGAATCACGACGGTGGAAGAGGATATGAAGTTGTTTTTTGGATAGATACCGTGTATTTTTAAAGTTTTCTCCTCAGTTTAGCCGTTGACATTTCCATCCCCAGTCATTATAATGTAACTGTTATAATGAAAGTTATAAAAGAAAAGCCAAGAAGGAGACAGTATCCTTTTCCAAACATCACAGAGAGCCGGTGCAGGTGGGAATCCGGTATTAGTAGGAAAGAGGAGAAGATCACTCCGGAGCTGCCAGCTGAAGTTTTAAGTAGGCCGGGCCGCATTTCCTGCGTTAAGGGAACTCATATGATGGTATGCAGTAACAGGTGGTTGAACGAATCTAAGCTTTCGTCCTTTTACGGGGATGGAAGCTTTTTCTTTTTTATGGTGATGCACCGTCAGGTGACAGATCCATGTATTGAAAATTCAGGGCGCTGACCTTGAAAAGTACCTGTGAGACATTCTTCAAATTTAGAAATGGAGGAAAGCAAGGATGTATGACAAAGTCCCCACAGACCTTAAGTTTGTGGAAAGAGAAAAAGAAGTCGAAAAGTTCTGGGAAGATGAACACATTTTTGAGAAGAGTATTAAGATGCGTGAAGGCTGCCAGCCATATGTATTCTATGATGGACCGCCAACCGCAAACGGTAAGCCACATATCGGCCATGTTGAGACCCGTGTAATCAAGGATATGATCCCGAGATTCCGTGCTATGAAGGGCTATATGGTTCCAAGAAAGGCCGGCTGGGATACTCACGGACTTCCTGTAGAACTGGAAGTAGAAAAGAAGTTAGGCCTTGACGGAAAGGACCAGATTGAAAAATACGGTCTGGAGCCATTTATCAAGCAGTGTAAGGAAAGTGTCTGGAAATACAAGGGCATGTGGGAAGATTTCTCCGGCACTGTTGGTTTCTGGGCTGATATGGACAATCCATATGTTACCTACCACAATTCCTTTATTGAGTCTGAATGGTGGGCATTAAAGCAGATCTGGGATAAAGGCCTGTTATACAAGGGCTTTAAGGTAGTTCCTTACTGCCCACGCTGCGGTACCCCGCTTTCCTCCCACGAGGTAGCGCAGGGATACAAGGACGTAAAAGAGCGTTCTGCAGTGGTACGTTTTAAAGTAAAAGGGGAAGATGCTTATATCCTGGCATGGACCACAACCCCATGGACCCTTCCAAGCAACCTGGCACTTTGCGTAAACCCAAATGAAGAATACGTAAAAGTGAAGGCAGCAGACGGCTATACCTATTACATTGCACATGCATTAATGGAAAAGGTATTAGGAGAAGGCTGTGAGGTTCTGGAAACTTATGTAGGTAAGGATCTGGAATTCAAGGAATATGAGCCATTATACGACTGCTCCGTTCCATACTGCGAGAAGCAGCACAAAAAAGCGTTCTATGTTGTATGTGATACCTATGTAACCTTAACAGATGGTACCGGAATCGTACACATTGCTCCTGCATTTGGTGAAGACGATGCTAATGTAGGCCGCAAGTATAACCTGCCTTTCGTCCAGTTAGTTGATGCAAAGGGTGATATGTCAGCAGATACTCCATTTGCAGGCAAGTTTGTAAAAGATGCTGATCCATTAGTATTAAAAGACTTAAAAGAAAAAGGCCTGTTATTTGATGCTCCTGCATTTGAGCACAGCTATCCACACTGCTGGAGATGCGGTACTCCACTGATCTACTATGCAAGAGAATCCTGGTTCATTAAGATGACTGCTGTTAAGGATGACCTGATCCGCAATAACAACACCATTAACTGGGTACCTGAGTCTATTGGTAAAGGCCGTTTCGGTGACTGGCTGGAGAACATTCAGGACTGGGGCATTTCCAGAAACAGATATTGGGGAACTCCATTAAATATCTGGGAGTGCGAGTGCGGACATCAGCATTCCATCGGAAGCATTGAAGAATTAAAGAGCATGTCTGACAACTGCCCGGATGATATTGAACTTCACCGTCCATACATTGACGCTGTTACCATCCGCTGCCCGAAGTGCGGCAAGCAGATGAAGCGTGTACCGGAAGTTATCGACTGCTGGTTCGACTCTGGTGCAATGCCATTTGCACAGCATCATTATCCATTTGAGAATAAGGAACTGTTTGAGTCCCAGTTCCCGGCTCAGTTCATTTCCGAGGCTGTAGACCAGACTCGTGGATGGTTTTACTCCCTGTTAGCTGAGTCTACCTTACTGTTCAACAAGGCTCCTTACGAAAATGTAGTTGTAATGGGTCTGGTTCTGGATGAGAACGGACAGAAGATGAGTAAGTCCAAGGGAAATGCAGTTGACCCATTTGACACCTTACAGAAGCATGGCGCAGATGCCATCAGATGGTTCTTCTATACCTGCTCCGCTCCATGGATCCCGAAGAGATACCAGGATAAGGCAGTGACCGAAGGACAGAGAAAGTTCATGGGTACCTTATGGAATACCTACGCATTCTGGGTATTGTATGCAAATATCGACAACTTTGACGCTACCAAATACAGCTTAGAATATGATAAGCTGCCGGTAATGGATAAGTGGCTGCTGTCCAAGATGAACTCCATGGTCAAGGCAGTAGATGACAACCTGATGAACTACCGTATCCCTGAGGCTGCAAAGGCTCTCCAGGAATTCGTAGATGATATGAGTAACTGGTACGTGCGCAGAAGCCGTGAGCGTTTCTGGGCAAAGGGCATGGAGCAGGATAAGATCAATGCCTATATGACCCTGTACACCGCTCTTGTAACTGTTGCAAAGGCAGCTGCTCCTATGATCCCGTTCATGACAGAGCAGATCTACCAGAACCTGGTAAGAAAGATCGACAAGACCGCTCCGGAAAGCGTTCATCTGTGCGACTTCCCTGTAGTAAAGGAAGAGTGGATTGATGAGAAGTTAGAAGCAGATATGGAAGAAGTTCTGGATACTGTTGTTATGGGCCGTGCAGCCAGAAATACAGCAAATATCAAGAACCGTCAGCCAATCGCCCAGATGTATGTAAAGGCAGACCATGCATTATCTGATTTCTATGTAGAGATCATTGAAGAAGAGTTAAATGTAAAGAAAGTAACCTTTACAGATGACGTAAGAGCCTTCACTTCCTATACATTTAAGCCACAGTTAAAGACCGTAGGACCAAAATACGGCAAGCTGTTAGGAAAGATCCGTGAAGCACTGACCAACTTAGACGGAAGTGCTGCTATGGATACTTTAAATGAGACCGGCGCATTAACCTTTGACTTTGACGGACAGGAAGTTGTTCTTACAAAGGATGACCTGTTGATCGATGTAGCAAAGAAAGATGGTTATGTAACAGAAGAAGACAACTATGTAACTGTTGTCCTGGATACCAACCTGACTCCTGAACTGATCGAAGAAGGTTTTGTCCGCGAAGTGATCAGCAAGATCCAGACCATGCGTAAGGAAGCTGGCTTTGAGGTTATGGACCACATCGGCGTATACCAGAGCGGCAACGACAAGATCGCTGAGCTGATCAAGAACAACGCAGATGAGATCAAGAGCGAGGTTATGGCTGATTACATCCACTTAGGTGAGATGAAGGGCTTCACCAAAGAGTGGAACATCAACGGCGAGACTGTTATGTTAGGTGTGGAAAAGCTGTAAAGTAGCCATATAATAATGGTAAAATATGGTTTAATATCCGTATTTAAGTTGAAATAGACTGGAAAAAATGGTAATATGAGGGACAGGGCAGAAATGTTACCTGTCCCTTGTTTGTATCATTTATTTGTCAAACAGATCAGCAGCGCGTGCAGGCGTGTGCGGGTCAAAATATGGGTATGCTTTCTGTAAAGGGGGCATATGGGAAAATGAGGAGGAAGGCTATGAAAAATACAGGCTTTGACAAGGCTTTGTTCAAAAGTGCAGTAACCTTTAATGTAAAAAACATGTTCCGTCGTACCATCGACGAAGCAACCCCTCAGCAGATCTTCCAGGCTGTGGCTTATACAGTAAAGGACGATATCATTGACCAGTGGATAACAACCCACAAGGAATATGAGAAAAAAGATGTAAAGACCCTTTATTATCTGTCTATGGAGTTTTTAATGGGTCGTGCCCTTGGAAACAATATGATCAATCTTCGTGAATATAAGGAGATCGCAGAAGCATTAGACGAAATGGGCTTTGACTTAAATGCTATCGAAGACCAGGAACCGGATGCAGCATTAGGAAATGGTGGTTTAGGACGTTTAGCAGCATGCTTCCTTGACTCTTTAGCAACCCTGGGCTATCCGGCATATGGCTGCGGTATCCGTTACCGTTATGGTATGTTCAAACAGAAGATCGAAGATGGTTATCAGGTAGAAGTTCCGGATAACTGGCTGGAAAATGGCAATCCATTTGAGATCCGCCGTCCGGAGTATGCTGTAGAAGTAAAATTCGGCGGCTATGTACGTATTGAAGACCGCAATGGTATGAGCCATTTCGTACAGGAAGGTTATCAGTCTGTAAAGGCTGTTCCATATGACCTGCCAGTTGTAGGCTATGGCAACCACATTGTAAATACACTTCGTATCTGGGATGCAGAACCGGTTAATACCTTTAATCTGGATTCCTTTGACCGCGGTGATTATCAGAAGGCAGTTGAACAGGAAAATCTGGCTAAAAATATTGTTGAAGTTCTTTATCCAAATGATAACCATTATGCAGGTAAGGAACTGCGTTTAAAACAGCAGTATTTCTTTATTTCTGCCAGTGTCCAGAGAGCTGTCCAGAAATTTAAAGAAAAACATGATGATATCCACCAGTTCCCTGAGAAGGTGGTATTCCAGTTAAATGATACACATCCAACTGTAGCAATCCCTGAGTTAATGCGTATCCTCTTAGACGATGAAGGCCTTACCTGGGAAGAAGCATGGGATATTACTACAAGAACCTGTGCATACACCAACCACACGATCATGTCTGAGGCATTAGAGAAGTGGCCGGTAGACTTATTCTCCCGTCTGCTTCCACGTATCTATCAGATCGTAGAAGAGATCAACCGCCGTTTTGTAAATGAGATCCAGCAGAGATATCCTGGTGATCAGGACAAGATCGCAAAGATGGCAGTTGTATACAATGGTCAGGTAAGAATGGCTTATATGGCTATTGTAGCAGGCTTCTCTGTAAATGGTGTTGCAAGACTGCATACTGAGATCTTAAAGCATGAGGAGTTAAAAGACTTCTATGAGATGATGCCTGAGAAGTTCAACAACAAGACCAATGGTATCACCCAGAGACGTTTCCTGCTTCACGGCAACCCATTATTAGCTGACTGGGTAACTGACAAAATCGGTGATGAGTGGATCACAAACCTGCCTCATATTAAAGAACTGGCAGCATTTGTAGATGATAAGGAATGCCAGAAGGAATTCCTGGATATTAAATATAAGAATAAAGTACGTCTGGCTAAGTACATTAAGGAGCACAACGGCATTGACGTTGATCCAAACTCTATTTTTGATGTACAGGTTAAGAGGCTTCATGAGTATAAGCGTCAGCTGATGAACATTCTCCATGTTATGTACCTTTATAATCAGTTAAAGGATAACCCAAACATGGATATAGTTCCAAGAACCTTTATTTTCGGCGCTAAGGCAGCAGCAGGCTACCGCCGTGCAAAACTGACTATTAAGCTGATCAACGCAGTAGCAGATGTGATCAACAATGATAAGTCCATTAATGGAAAGATCAAGGTTGTATTTATTGAAGACTACCGCGTATCCAACGCAGAGATCATCTTTGCAGCAGCAGATGTCAGCGAGCAGATCTCCACAGCCAGCAAGGAGGCTTCCGGTACCGGTAACATGAAGTTCATGTTAAACGGTGCTCTTACATTAGGAACTATGGATGGTGCAAATGTTGAGATCGTAGAAGAAGTTGGACAGGAAAATGCCTTTATCTTTGGCCTTTCTGCAGACGAAGTTATCAATTATGAGAATAACGGCGGCTATAATCCAATGGATATCTTCAACAACGATCCTCAGATACGCAGAGTCCTGATGCAGCTGACCAATGGATATTATTCTCCAAAGGAACCACAGCTGTTTAAGGAAATCTATGATTCTCTGTTAAATAACTGTGGCGGCAGCCGTCCGGATACTTACTTTATCCTGAAAGACTTCCGTTCCTATGCAGAGGCTCATGAGAAGATCGACAAGGCTTACAGAGACAGACAGTGGTGGGCAAAAGCAGCTCTTATCAATGTTTCCCACAGCGGTAAGTTTACTTCTGACCGTACCATTGAAGAGTATGTAAGAGATATCTGGCATCTGAAAAAGGTGACATTAGAGCAGTAAGACCCGTTCGTGCAGCGCATGAATGGTAATAAAAACTGTGATTTATGGGGGATGCTGCAGAAGCCTGCGTTTTTTGCGGCATCCCTTTATTGAAAAATGATTTCTTCAAATGTGTTCTGGAAATATGTTCCTGAAACGTATCCCCAGAATACATTTGAAGATATGTTTTATGAAAGAAAGGATCTACATTATGAAGATAAAAGATATACTGGCAGAGGGCAGACCAACCCTTTCATTTGAAGTATTCCCTCCAAAGACAGCAGATGCTTATGAGTCCGTAGAAAAGGCAGCTTCCAAGATCGCCCAATTAAAGCCGGATTTTATGAGCGTTACTTACGGTGCAGGCGGCGGAACCAGTGATTATACAGTAAAGATCGCTTCTACTATTAAAGAAGAGTATGGCGTGACACCACTGGCTCATCTTACCTGTGTTTCTTCTACCAGAGAGAAAGTACATCATGTATTAGAAGAATTAAAGGCACATAAGATCGAAAATGTCCTGGCACTGAGGGGTGATATCCCACAGGACGGAAAAACACCGGAAGTTTATCACTATGCTTCTGAGCTGATCCGTGAGATTAAAGAAGCAGGGGATTTCTGTATTGGTGCAGCCTGCTATCCGGAAGGACATCCGGAATCTTCTAATAAGTCTGTGGATATGGACTATTTAAAGCAGAAGGTGGACGCTGGCTGTGATTTTGTCACTACCCAGATGTTCTTTGACAACAGCCTTCTTTACAGCTATTTATACCGCATCCGTGAGAAAGGCATTACCATTCCTGTGATCGCAGGTATCATGCCTGTTACCAGCGGAAGCCAGTTAAAGCGTATTGCACAGATGTCCGGAAGCTATATGCCGGCACGTTTCTTATCTTTAGTCGATAAATACGGAGATAATCCGGCAGCTATGAAGCAGGCTGGTATCGCTTATGCTACAGATCAGATCATCGACCTTCTGGCAAATGGTATTAAGGGAATTCATGTGTACACCATGAATAAGCCGGATGTAGCTGCACAGATCCAGAGCAATATTTCAGAGCTGCTGAAATAACGTAATGAGTCCAAAAGAAAAACAAGCCATTAACGAAGGTTCCGCCTGCGAATGCAGGCAGTAGAGCACGATAGTGCGGGAATCTGAGTGAACGGCTTGGGACAGGAGGACATACAGGAAAATGGAACTGGCAGATATTAACAGAAGAGAGGTTTTACGCTATCTGGGGTATAAAAACCAGGAGGCAGACGAAAATGTAAGTAGGATCGTGGAAGACTGCCTGGAGCTTTTGTGGAAAAATGTTTCACCTAAGTACCGGGTGCGGGAATTTCCTCTTACTCTGGGAGCAGACAATCGGATCGATGGGGAAGTTTTCCAGACAAAAAGCAGAAATCTTTCTGTTAATTTAAAAGACTGTGAAAAAATACTGGTTTTTGCCGCAACGTTGGGTGTGGGAGCGGATTACCTGATCCAGAAGTACAACCGCCTGGAAATGAGCCGCGCAGTGATCTTGCAGGCTGCTTCTGCGGCTATGATCGAGGAATACTGCGATCAGGTGTGTGAAGGCCTGAAAAAAGAGTACGAAGAAAAAGGCCTGTATCTGCGGCCAAGGTTCAGTCCCGGATACGGGGATTTTTCTTTAAGCTGCCAGAGCGCTGTTTTAGATGCACTGGATGCAGGAAAGCACCTGGGGATCAAACTGACAGACAGTTTTCTGATGATGCCTTCCAAATCCGTAACAGCAGTGATCGGAGTGAGCCAAAAGCCCCACCGCTGTGACGTAAAGGGCTGTGAGGCCTGCGGAAAAACAGACTGCCTGTACAGGCGGTAGCGGACAGAGTCATTATGAACTGTTACGCTTAAATAGATCAGATAAAATAGATCAAAAGAGGTTTAATATGAGCATTTTAGATGAAATGAAAGTGCGCCGCCTGTATTGTGACGGCGGTATGGGAAGTCTGCTGCAGGCTGCGGGACTTGCTGCCGGTGAACTGCCAGAGCGCTGGAATATTTCCCATCCGGAAGTTATTACAGATGTGCACAGAAAATACCTGGCAGCAGGTGCGGATATTATGACTACCAATACCTTTGGCGCCAACCGGTTAAAATATGACAAGGACGGGGAGCTAAAGGCCATTGTAGAGGCAGCTATTGCCAATGCAAGAAAAGCGGTAGAGGAAGCTGGCAGAGGATATGTAGCCCTGGATCTGGGGCCTACAGGAAAGCTTTTAAAGCCACTGGGCGATCTGCCATTTGAGACTGCTGTATCTTTATACAAAGAGGTAGTTTCCATTGGCGCGGCAGCAGGCGCTGATCTGGTGCTCATTGAGACCATGAGTGACAGCTATGAGTTAAAGGCTGCTGTTTTAGCTGCAAAAGAGGCTGGCATTAACCCGGAAACAGGAGCAAGACTGCCAATCTTTGCTACTGTTATTTATGATGAAAAAGGCAAATTGCTTACTGGCGGAAATGTAGAGTCCACCGTAGCGCTGTTAGAAGGTCTGGGAGTAGACGTTCTGGGCGTAAACTGCGGTCTGGGACCGGAACAGATGAAGGGGATCGTAAAAGATATCCTGGAAGTTTCTTCTACCCCGATCCTGGTTAACCCAAATGCAGGACTTCCAAGAAGTGAAAATGGAAAGACCGTATATGACGTAGATCCAAAAGACTTTGCTGCTGTGATGGAAGAGATTGTAAGAATGGGCGCTGTGATCACCGGCGGCTGCTGTGGTACAACACCAGATCACATCCATGCCATGGTAGAACTGACAAAGGATATCCCAGTGCAGATGCCGGAAAAGAAGCACCGCACGGTCATTTCTTCCTATTCCCAGGCAGTTGTATTTGATAAAAAGACCATTATCATTGGCGAGCGTATCAATCCTACAGGAAAATCCAAATTTAAACAGGCTCTCCGTGACCACAACCTGGAATATATCCTTCGTGAAGGTGTGACCCAGCAGGATAATGGCGCAGATGTCCTGGACGTAAACGTAGGTCTTCCGGAGATCGATGAGCCTTCCATGATGGAAGATGTGGTAAAAGAACTGCAGGCGGTCATTGATCTGCCATTACAGTTAGATACCTCCAGTGCAGAGGCTATGGAGCGGGGCCTTCGTGTATACAACGGAAAGCCTCTGATCAACTCTGTCAACGGTAAAAAAGAGGTTATGGAACAGATCTTCCCGCTGGTTGCAAAATACGGCGGTGTTGTTGTAGGACTTTGTCTGGATGAAGACGGCATTCCTGAGACTGCAGAGGGAAGAATTGCAGTAGGAAAGAAGATCATTGACACAGCTGCTGCTTATGGAATTGGACCGGAAGATATTATTTTAGACGGTCTTTGCATGACGGTAAGCTCTGACAGCCAGGGAGCGATCGTTACTCTTGAAACTCTTAGAAAGATCCGTGATGAATTAGGCGGAAAGTCTGTTTTAGGTGTATCCAATATCTCCTTTGGACTTCCTCAGAGAGAGATCATCAACGGTGCTTTCTTTACCATGGCAATGGAAAGCGGTTTAAGCGCTGCCATTATCAATCCGAACTCTGAAGCTATGATGCGGGCTTATTATAGCTTTAACGCATTGATGAACCTGGATCCTCAGTGCAGTGAATATATCAGCATTTACAGTGGCCAGACTGCAGGTCTGGGACAGACCATTGGAAAAGGTGGAAATGGTGCCGGAGGTTCCGGTGCAGCCGGAAATGGCGGTGCAGGGAGCGCAGGAAGTCTTGGAAATGCCATTGAAAGAGGTTTAAAAGAAGTAGCAGTAGAAAGCGTAACTGCTCTTTTAAAGGAAAAAGAAGCCCTGGATGTGATCAATGAAGAGATCATCCCGGCACTGGACCATGTAGGAAAAGGCTTTGAGAAAGGTACTGTTTTCCTTCCACAGCTGTTAATGAGTGCGGAAGCAGCCAAAGCAGCCTTTGAAGTGATCAAAAATGCCATGGCAGGCAGCGGAGAGACCCAGGAAAAGAAAGGTACCATTATCCTTGCAACTGTCAAAGGCGATATCCATGACATTGGAAAGAACATCGTAAAGGTTCTTCTGGAAAACTACAGCTACGATGTGATCGATCTTGGAAAAGATGTTCCGCCGGAGACAGTAGTAGAAGAAGCTGTAAGCCGCCATGTACCATTAGTAGGCTTAAGCGCCCTGATGACTACTACAGTTCCAAGCATGGAGGAGACCATTAAGCAGCTGCGTGAAAGCGCCCCGTGGGTAAAAGTCATGGTAGGCGGAGCAGTGCTCACTCAGGAGTATGCAGATACCATTGGAGCAGATGCGTATTGCAAAGATGCTATGGCATCTGTACACTATGCGGAGACAGTTATATAATGTAATGAGTCCAAAAGAAAAGCAAGCCATTAACGAAGGTTCGTGAAACTACCATTTATTACCAGGTAATTTTCCAGAAAAATGTGATAATATAGTTTTGTAACATAAATGAAATAAATTTGTAACAAAATGAAAGCGAGGACAAAACTATGTTATCAGTATCCACAATGGCACTTGCAGCAATGATCGGCTCCGCATGCGTACCTAACGCAAATCAGGCGTGTAACGTAAACAGCTGTACATATGATCAGGCAAACTGCATTCAGGCAGAATGCGCTGCAAACGGCGGACAGGACTTAAACTGCCTGTTAAATGGTCTTGGTGCATGCCTTCAGGATGGCTGCCAGAATGGAAATGTAAGACCAGCCGGAGTATCCGGCCTGGGAAGCTGCAGAAGATAAGAGCATTGGATTTTGCAATAAGCAATGTTACAAAAGAAAAATAGATAAATAAGTATGAGAAAAGACCGTCTGTTCAAAAGAAAGAGCAGGCGGTCTTTCACGTTATGCATTAGTAAAGAATTGTGTTGGGTGGTTTTGCGGGCTGAGTTATCGATCACAGAAAAGTGCTGGCCTGTTTCTCACTGATCCAGATCTTCCCCTTGTTTAAATGAATGATCTCTTCATCCACAAGTTCCTGAACCGTCCTGTTTACTGTCCGTACCGAGCAGCCAAGATGTGCTGCGATCTCCGGCCTGGTGAAGGGGATACGGATGGGATAGACGGAACCGGGTTTTGGATTACCATTGCTGTTTTCCGTATGTGTGCTGTCATTTACAGCCGGTGTCACCTGTTCTTTCAGAAAGACCAGCATGCGGGTGCGGTTGTCCGCAAAAAGGTTCTGGCGCTGGAACTGAGCCTGGGCTACCAGCTGGGTGATGATCATGCAGCTTCTGAGAAAAAGAGCGTGGGAGTCACTTCGCAGCCAGGTCATATATTCCGCTGCAGGGATCACCAGGCAGAGGGAATCTTCAAGTGTAGTCAGTGTTACCAGACGGGGCTGTTTTTCGGTGAAAAATTCGTAATCACCAACTATGTCCAGAGCACGTATCTCCGTAAAATGATAAGGTATATTTGCCACATGTTCCTCAACCGCTTCCAGACGGCCTTTTAAAAGGATATACACATGGGCGCAGCTGTCCCCTGCAGCTACCAGACGGCTGCCTTTTTTATAAGAGCGCAGCATCAGCACCGTCTGTATATAAGGCGGAGCAAATTTAAAGAAATTCTCTAAAAAGCTTTTTTGTTTTAATGTAAATGGATAATTAAATTTATTGATATTCAACAAAACTGCCACATGTCCTTTTTTTAATTATGATATCATTTTATAATATAAGTGTCAAAAGGTCTTTTGATATAGGTACATTGAAAGACTCCGGGAGTACATAAAATAAAAAAGGAGGAAGTTTATTATGGCAACACCACACAATCAGGCGGAAAAAGGTGAGATCGCAAAAAAGGTATTGATGCCGGGGGATCCTCTTCGCGCAAAATTCATTGCAGAGCATTTTCTTACAGATGCGAAGCTGGTTAATGAAGTCCGCGGGGCATATGCATACACAGGTACTTATAAAGGGGAAAAAGTAACTGTTATGGCAAGCGGAATGGGAATGCCGTCTATAGGAATTTATTCCTATGAGCTGTTTTCTGTTTATGATGTAGACCAGATCATCCGTATTGGTTCTGCAGGCGCTTATGTACCGGAATTGAATTTAGGCGATGTAGTGCTGGAAGAAAGTGCATGGAGTGAGTCTACTTTTGCACATACCCAGAATGGCTACGATAAAGATACCATCTATCCGGATCCGGAATTAAACGCTCATATTTTAGAGGCTGCAAAGCGTAATCATATTACTGTAAAGCCTGTAAAAGTACATTCCAGTGATGTATTTTATACAGAGCCAAATGTAGACGGCTACAAAGAGATCAGCGCAAAACATGGTTGTGCCTGCGTGGAAATGGAAAGCTTTGCACTGCTCCACAATGCAAATGTGCTCCACAAAAAAGCAACCTGCCTGCTGACCATCTCTGACTCTATGCCAAAGAATGAGCATGCAACAGCAGCAGAACGCCAGACTTCCTTTACAGACATGATGACTGTTGCATTAGAGGCTTGTCTGGACCAGTAAGGAAGGTTCTGCCTGCGTCAGCAGGCAGTAAAGCGGGTAAGCATGAGGTTCGTAGGTCTGATGTATAAAATCCTGTAATTTTCCATAAAATCCCATAAAGAGTAAATTATGCTCTGGCAATGCAAATGTGTCAGAGGCAAAAAGGGGATCATATAAAATGGAAAAAAATGGAAAAACTTTCATCAAAGGCCTTGTGATCGGCGCAACCATGACGGTACCAGGCGTCAGCGGCGGTTCTATGGCTATGGTCTTAGGGATCTATGACCGCCTTTTAAAACATGTCAGTGAAATAACAAAATATCCAAAAGAAAGTCTCACATTTCTGCTCTGGTTTGCAGCCGGAGCAGGAAGCGGGGCTTTTTTGTTTTCCAGAGGGATCAGCTGGCTTTTAACCACAAGGGCAGAAGGAATTTTATGTTTCTTCTTCCTGGGAGCAGTAGCAGGCGGCATTCCCATGATCTTAAAAAGCGCCAGTGTAAGCCGTATCCGGGGAAGAGAGATGATCTGTATCCTTACAGGGATCCTCACAGCCCTTCTTATCGCCCTGATCCCTCAGGGGATATTTGCTCCTGGAACAGAAAACACTCCCATGCATCTGCTTTTCCAGCTTGCAGGAGGCTTTATCATAGCAGTTGCCTTAGTCCTTCCGGGCATCAGCGCCTCCCAGATGCTCTATATGCTTGGAATTTATGAAAGTACCTTAAAAGCCATCAGCAGTCTGGATATTTTTGCGCTTCTTCCCTTAGCTGTTGGTGGTATTATGGGAACCTATCTCACAGCCCGTATTCTGGAGCAGCTGATCAAAAAGCACAGAGAAGCCACTTTTTTAATGATCCTGGGCTTTATGCTGGCATCGCTGCCTGAACTTCTGCCAGGTCATTTAGCACAAGAAAACCTGCTGTTTTGCGGCATGGCGCTGGCAGCAGGTTTTGTAAGTCTCTATTTAGTTACATTAAAATGAAAGCGGGTAAAGTCACCAAGCCAGGTAGTGCTGGAATACTCAATGGCCTTTAAGAGGCTGCTACACCATGGATGAAGCCATGGATATGCGCTTTGACATGGTAGCACAGGGAAAGGCTCTGGGTGAGCTGCTTCCTGATATGTGCAGACAGGTTTACGATATTGCTGAAAAATGGAAAAATATGGAAGCTTATGACTTCGTAGGAACGGGCTTTGACTATGCTGCTGCATGGTTTGGACATGCAAAAGTATTTGAGGCACTGGGAAAATATGCCATGCACATTAATTCAGAAGAATGGCTCCATATGAATTTCTTTATGAGAAATGTGGACAAGATCGGAACCATTATCGTTGCAAACACGACTAACCCGGCCATGAGCCGCAACAAAGAACTGATCAAGTTTGCCCATAATCTGACACGCCCGTTAATGGTGATCACAGATGGGGGTAAAGAAGATTTCGGCGTAGATACCAACTATGTAAAGGTTCCTAAGACAAAATATGCCATTAATATGCCACTGACCCAGTTTGCGCCGATCTGTCTGTTATGCGGTTATATCATGGATATGATCGGAGAAGAGGACGGCAGAGGCTGCAAGGGCGTATGGAAGATCGCAGACGGCGCAAGATGCATCCGCGAAAGCGAAATGATCGTGCAATAGAGTACGAATGCACTAGAAGAGAAAACAAAGGGGAACATTATGTTAAAAAAGATAAATATTTCTACAAAAAAATGATATTTTTGAGATCACGTCTGATGTAAAAAAGATCGTGGAAGAGTCCGGTGTAAAAGAGGGAACCTGTGTGGTGTACACACCTCATACTACAGCAGCGATTGTATACAACTCCGGTGTGAACCTGGTAGCCATCGGTCTGGACGTTGCAACCCATTTTGATGTAAATTTGACAGAAAATGATATTGCAGCTTTGGATAAAAGTGATAAAATGGAAGCAGGATTTCTCCGCTAGGCTATCCGATTTGTCAATAGAAGAGGTTTTGAGGCTTATTGTACGGTCATTGACTGTATGGCTGTTGCCTATGCCATTGACGAATCACTGATCGAAACCTTTGAAGGAAGAGCAGGAATTGAGACGAAAGATGGTCTTACACTGGGAAATACAGTGGTTGACTACCGTTATCACCATGTATGGGAAGATCTTCCGAAAGTTAAGATTGCAAGGACCGCACGGAAAAGAGGCTCCTTATAAAGACCTTCCATTCAGTCCATGTATCATTGCTTCTACAAAGATCGCAGAAGGGGATTACGGCGATTGTCTGAAAATGCTGATGACAGACATTGAGGAAGAGAAGAAATATAAGGGACTGCGGGGATACAGCGTGGATTATACCGCTGCAAAGACTTACAAGTCAGACCGTCCGGTAGTTTATCTGGCTGGGCCGGAGCGTTATGACAAGGATGCCAAAGAACTCTATAAGAAGAGAAAAGAGTTATGTGCTTCTTATGGACTGCAGGCTTTTACACCGGCAGACTGGGCAGAAGGCGTGGAAAAAATGGATACGGACTGCCCTTATACAGCAGCCGCAAACCAGTTTGACAGCTGGCAGCAGCATGTACGTAACTGTGACGCTATTATTGCAGACTTAAATGATTATCGGGGATATGAGTGCAGCAATGATGTGGCTTTTGAGTGCGGAATGGCCTTTCAGTTAGGCAAAAAAATGTACGGCTATGTAGATGATATCCGTCCGGCAAAGGAGAAGGTTCCTAATCTGGGGCCGGAACATGAATACAGGGATATGACCGGAGCTAATGTAGAGGATTTTAACTATCCGGTCAATCTTATGTTCTCCTGTTCCATGGACATTAGAGAGGGAAAATTTGAAGAAGTTATCAAAGAAATAGCAAAAGATCTATATAAATAATGTACTCCCAGGTGCAGTATTACTCTTAGAAACTTTACATTTTAGGGGAAAAGAATTCCGGGGGTATATACGAGAGGAGGGGGATACATGAAAACATGTAAGTTGCTCAGAGAGCAGGTGGCAGCTGCCACAGGAAGCAAAAAAGCAGAACTGGTGCTGAAAAATGCACAGATCGTCAATGTATTTACCCAGTCAGTGGAAACAGGGGACATTGCCATTGAGGGCGGATACATAGTAGGAATTGGAAATTATGAGGGAATAACAGAAAAAGATCTGGGCGGAGCTTATGTGTGTCCCGGCTTTTTAGACGGACATATCCACATTGAAAGCTCCATGACCTCCCCAGGGGAGTTTGAACGGGCTGTTGTTCCACATGGCACCATTGCCGTGATCACAGATCCCCATGAGATCGCCAATGTGGCAGGAACGGCAGGGATCCGGTTTATGATGCAGTCAGCGCAGAAGCTGGATCTGGATGTGTATTTTATGCTGCCTTCCTGTGTGCCTGCTACCGATTTAGACGAGTCAGGGGCAGAACTTCTGGCAAGAGATCTGGAGCCATTTTACGCAGATGAAAAGGTTCTGGGCCTTGCAGAAATGATGAATGCCTTTGGCGTGACCCACGGGGATAAGGGGTGCTTTGAAAAGCTTGTACAGGCACGTTCCCTGAAAAAAGCCATTGATGGCCATGCACCGGCTCTTTCCGGAAAAGAGCTAAATGCCTATGTTACTGCAGGAATCCGCTCTGACCATGAGTGTTCGGATTTTGAAGAGGCAAAGGAAAAATTTGCCAGAGGCCAGTGGATCATGATCCGTCAGGGAACAGCGGCAAAGAACTTAAAAGCTCTTATGGGAATGTTTGAGGACCCCTATTATCAGCGGTGTCTGCTGGTAACAGATGATAAGCATCCGGGAGACTTGATCCGTATTGGTCATATTGATGCCATTATCAGAGAAGCAGTTTCCATGGGTGCTGATCCCATCCGTGCGATCCGCATGGGTACTTTAAATGCAGCAGCTTATTTTGGACTGCATGATATGGGCGCTGTGGCACCTGGTTATAAGGCAGATCTGGCAGTTTTTGATGATCTGAGAACTCTTAATGTAAAACAGGTATACAAAGGTGGAAAACTGGTGGCAGAAAATGGAAAAATGCTCCATCAGAAAGAAAAAAATACAGACTGGTCCACAGAGATCAAAGAACGTGTATTCCATTCCTTCCACAGAGTTCCTATTACAGTGGAAGAGCTGCAGTTAAAAGAAACCACAGGAACCCATCAGCGGGTCATTGACATGGTAGCCCATGAACTGATCACAAAAGAGCGGATCGAAGAGTGGAAAGAACTGCCAGGCGTTGCTCCCGGTGTAGATATAAGCCGCGACATCGTAAAACTGGCTGCCATTGAACGGCACAAAAATACAGGCCATGTAGGACTGGGATTTTTAGGAAAATACGGCTTAAAGAAAGGTGCCGTAGCCACCAGCATCGGACACGATTCCCACAATCTTGTCATCGCCGGAGTTACAGACGAAGACATGGTCCTTGCAGGCAATCGTGTGATCGAAAATGGAGGTGGCCTTGCCATTGCCCTTGAGGGCAAAGTATTGGCAGATCTGCCGCTGCCCATCGGCGGTCTCATGGCAGACGAACCGGTAGAAGTGGTAGATGAAAAGCTGGAGCATATGAAGAAGCTTTCTGTAGAGCTGGGCATTTCAGAAGATATTGATGCTTTCATGACACTGGCATTTATCAGCCTTCCGGTTATTCCAAAGCTGAGACTGAATACATATGGAGTGGTAGATGTGGAGAAGCATCAGGTGGTGGAAGCCAGGTTTTAGATCTTCTTTTTCACATTTAATCCTACTTTCCAGTAGTAAATGATCAGCAATATACTGCATAACACCCATCCTAAAGGATATCCAAGGGCGGTAGCGGTAATATTATTGAAGTATTTTGAAATAAAGTAAAGATAGATCTGGCGGAAGACGATAAAGCTTCCCATCATAATGACCATAGGGGTGACGGAGTTTCCGGCACCCCTTAATGCGTTTGCGAAGATCTGGTTGAAACTGATGGCCAGATAGAATGGCATCATTAAACGGATAAAATGGATACCGTAGGTCAGCACTTCCGGTTCATTGGTGAACAGAGAAGCAAGGAATGGGGCAAAAATGATCACAGGTGCCATCAGGATCAGGGCTGTTGCAATGGAGATGAATAATGCAACCGTGGTTCCCTTTCTGGCACGTTTCATATTGTCAGCGCCAAGGTTCTGTCCTACAAAGGTGGTAACTGCCAGACCGATACTCTGGATCGGAAGCAGACAGAACTTATCCAGTTTTCCATAGGTTGTCCAGCCAGCCATGCAGGAGGAGCCGAAATGGTTGATATAGGACTGAACAAATACATTGGAAAAAGAAGTAACAGCGATCTGAAGTCCTGCAGGAAAGCCAATACGGAAGATAGACATGGCAGTTCCTTTGTGGATATGCAGGTCTTTCCAAATTAATCTGTATGAGCTTTTTTCCCGCGTAAGGATCACAAGGACCAGTATCGCTGAGATCCATTGGGAAAGAATGGTAGCGTAGGCAACACCTTCAACACCTGCGTGAAAAACGATCACAAAAAGCAGGTCAAAAAAGATATTTCCAAGAGCGCAGACCATAAGAATATATAAAGGACGTCTGGAGTCACCCACAGCCCTCAGGATACCGGAACCCATATTGTAAAGCATCAGGCCGGAAATACCTGCAAAATAGATGCGCAGATACTGGGATGCCTCCGGAAGAACATCTTCCGGTGTATCCATTAACTGGAGAAATACAGGGGATAAAAGCAGTCCGGCAATGGTAAAGACTACAGATAATACAAGGGTCAGTGCAATGGTAGTATGTACAGCGCGATGAAGAGCCTTGTCATTCCCGCTGCCAAAACTGTGGGCGATCACTACACCTGCGCCGGTAGAAAGACCGGTAAAGAACCCGATGATCGTATTGATGATACAGTCTGTGGAACCAACCGCTGCCAGAGCCGTTTTACTGACAAAATTTCCCACAACAATACTGTCAACCGTGTTATAAAATTGCTGGAACAGGTTGCCTACAAAGAGGGGAAGGGCGAACGTGATCAGGAGTTTGGTGATATTGCCTTCGGTCATTTTCTGGCTTTTCGGTGATGGGGTAGAAGACATGGTGGTTTGTTCCTTTCTGTAGTATGTAGGTGTGTCTTGTTTTTCTTTCGGGACCATTATAGTATAACATACTTTAAGCTGAAAAAATCAGTTCTGGAAAAATCTTTATTTCTATGCTATGATTACCCCGATACGATTTCGACAAAAATAGAAACAGCAGATAAAAGAAAGGTGTGATCATCATGTATAAATGCTGTATATTTGATCTGGACGGAACATTGGTGAACTCTATTTATGCTTTGAAACGTTCTGTAGACCTGACACTGGGCCATTTTGGACTGGGGCCGATCTCTATTGAAGATACCAAGCAGTTTGTAGGAGATGGCTATAAAAAGCTGGTAGAACGTTCCCTGATAGCATATGGGGATAAAGAACTGACTTATTATAAGGAAGCGTTGGATGTATATAATGAAGTTTTTAAGGACTGTTGTCTTTACAAAGTAGAAGCATATGAGGGAATTCCACAGCTTCTGGATTTCTTAAAAGAACATGGCATACTGGCAACCGTACTGTCCAATAAACCTCATCAGAGAGCCCTTGAGAATGTAGCCCATGTATTTGGAGATCATACATTTGACAAGGTATACGGAGAGAGAGAAGCATTAGGCATCCGCAAGAAACCGGCTCCCGACGGTGTAGTGGCTCTGATCGAAGAACTGGGGCTTAAAAAAGAAGACTGTTTGTATCTGGGAGATACTAATACAGATATGGAAACAGGACAGGCAGCCCAGGTAGATACAGTAGGTGTGACCTGGGGCTTTCGTCCGAGAGAAGAGCTGGAGGCATTTAAGCCAAAGCTTGTAGCAGAGTCTCCTTTCCAGGTGATAGATTTTATAAAGGCAGTGAACCACATTGAATAAATTTGAAGTGAATAATTTAAAACGTAATTTAAATAAGAAGAAACGCAGCTTAAAAACATATATCGTGAGCATTTTTCTCACGATGTGTTGCATCCTTCTTTCCGGCTGCGGTATATCTGGTACAGTGGGACAGAATTCGTCAAAGGTATCCGATGAAAAAGATACCCGCCCATTGGTAGTGACTACTATTTTTCCATACTATGATTTTGTCCGCCAGATCGCAGGGGACAGAGTAAGACTGAAAATGGTAGTTCCTGCAGGAATGGATAGTCATTCATTTGAGCCCACACCTGCAGATATGATCACCATGCAGCAGGCAGATCTGATGGTTTGCAACGGTGGAGAGATGGAACAGTGGGTGGAAAAAGTAGTAGCTTCCCTGGATACGGAGAACATGAAAGTCCTTACGATGATGGACTATGTAGATGTACTGGAAGAGGAGATCGTGGAAGGAATGGAAGATAATGAACATTCCCATGATGACCATGGTCACGCTCACGAAAATGAGGAAGAAGATCATGATCACAGTGAAATGGATCATAGTCGTCCTGACGATGAGATAAAAACTCATGAGAATTTATCTCAAATTACTTTTGACGATCATGATGGTCATGAAATGGACATTGAATATGACGAACACATCTGGACCTCACCAGCCAATGCCATGAAGTTAGTGGAAGTGATCACAGAAACTTTAAAAGAAGTATCTCCGGAGAATGCTTCTTATTTTGAAGAAAACAAAAACAGCTATGAAACAGAACTAAAAAGTCTGGATGATGAGTTTAAGGATATTGTGGCAAATGGCCGTCACCGTATGATCGTGGTAGCGGACAAGTTTCCGTTCCGGTACTTTGCCCAGGAATATGGTCTGTCTTACAGAGCAGCATTTTCCGGCTGCAGTACAGATACAGAGCCAAGTGCAAAAACCATTGCTTATCTCATTGACCGTATAAAGGAAAATCAGATCCAGGCAGTATTTTATCTGGAACTTTCCAGTCACCGGACGGCAGATATCATCAGTGAAGAAACAGGAGCAAAACCCCTTCTCCTTCATTCCTGCCATAATGTAACAAGAAGGCAGTTTGATGAAGGCGTTACCTATCTGCAGCTGATGAAGCAGAATGCAAAAAATCTGCAGGAAGCACTTTTATAGGAGGAATGATCAAAAATGGAACCATTGATCAAATGTGAGCATGTTGATCTTGGATACGAAAATCAGGATGCGGTTATAAATGTAAATATGGAAGTCTGCCCTGGGGATTATCTGTGTATCGTAGGTGAAAACGGGTCTGGCAAAAGTACCCTGATCAAGGGACTTTTGGGGCTGTTAAAGCCATCCGGCGGCAAACTGACCGTAGCAGAAGAATTAAAAACAACAGGAATTGGCTATCTGCCCCAGCAGACAGCAGCTCAGAAAGATTTCCCTGCTTCTGTAAGAGAAGTCGTTTTAAGCGGCTGCTTAAGCAGAAGAGGCAGACGCCCTTTCTATTCTAAAACAGAAAAGGACATTGCATCTGCCAATATGGAAAAACTGGGTATTACCCAGTTGGCGAACCAGTGCTACAGGGAGTTATCCGGCGGACAGCAGCAGAGAGTGCTGATCGCAAGAGCTCTCTGCGCCACCAGGGAACTTCTTATTTTAGATGAGCCGATCACCGGTCTGGACCCGATGGCAATCCAGGATTTCTATTCCATGATCCGCAAATTAAACAGGGAAGATAAAGTAGCTATTATCATGGTCTCCCATGACTTAAGAAATGCAGTAGAGGAAGCCAACAAGATCCTCCACCTTCAGAAACAGGTGCTTTTCTACGGCCCGGCCCATGATTATATGAACAGTAAGGCAGCAGGCCATTTCTTCCATGAAAAAGAACAGGGTGAGTGTCTGCCAACGGCAGCCTGCCATATGGCAAAAAATGTGGATGGTCTGGAAAACAATGAACAGAAGTGTTCCTGCGGACATACCCACGCACACAGTTCCCAGAAGATAGAAGGAGGAAATACCCATGAACGTGCTTAGTGAAATGTTATCTTATCCATTTATGGTGCGGGCATTATTCGGCGGTATGCTTGTATCTTTGTGCGCCTCCCTTTTGGGAGTGAGCCTGGTGTTAAAACGCTATTCCATGATCGGTGACGGACTTTCCCATGTATCCTTTGGAGCCCTTTCCATTGCCCTGGCTATGGGCTGGTCCCCTTTAAAGGTATCGATCCCGGTAGTTGTGCTGGCGGCATTTTTCCTTCTGCGTATTACAGAAAACAGCCGGATCAAAAGTGATGCAGCCATTGCCATGATCTCTGCCAGCTCTCTGGCTATCGGTATTATCGTTACATCCTTAACAACAGGAATGACCACAGATGTAAGCAGCTATATGTTTGGAAGCATTTTAGCCATGACCAAAGAAGACGTGGCCTTATCAGCAGTATTGTGCATCATTGTACTGGGCCTGTTTGTACTTTGCTACAACCAGGTATTTGCAGTTACCTTTGATGAGAACTTTGCAAAAGCAACCGGTGTAAATGTAGGTGCCTACAATATGCTTATTTCCGTGCTTACAGCCGTTACCATTGTCCTTGGCATGCGTATGATGGGAGCCATGCTGATCTCAAGCCTTGTGATCTTCCCATGCCTTACCTCTATGCGCGTGTTTAAAAGCTTTACCAGCGTAGTGATCTCTTCCGGAATTCTTTCCCTGGTATGCTTTTTGCTGGGAATGATGGCTTCCTATCAGTTTTCCACACCAGCAGGCGCCAGTGTAGTAGTGGTAAATCTCATTGCCTTCGGTTTGTTTTCCATGTGGCAGGTATTAGGCAGGAAACGGTAAAAAGCATAAAATCAGCATAAAACCAACATGCAGACCAGTGTTAATGAGAAAGAGGGGCCCATTACTTGACATTAAGGTCAGGTTGTGCCAAAATATCTAATTGACAGATTGAACAAACGGGATCATAAGATCCCATTGCAAAATGCTTTTCTAATTCTAATTCTAATTTAAAGAAGGCATTAATAAAGAAAGAAGGAACATACGATGACAAAGATCGATATTATTTCCGGTTTCCTTGGAGCTGGAAAAACTACTTTTATTAAGAAGCTTTTACAGGAGGCTATTTCCGGTGAGCAGGTAGTCCTCATTGAAAATGAATTTGGCGAGATCGGTATTGACGGCGGATTTTTAAAAGACTCCGGTATCGAGATCCGTGAGATGAACTCCGGCTGTATCTGCTGCTCCTTAGTAGGTGATTTCGGAAAATCCTTATCTGAGGTACTGACCAAGTACAAACCAGACCGTATCATCATCGAACCATCAGGCGTTGGCAAGCTTTCCGACGTTATGAAGGCTGTTATTGATGTATCTGCAGATATGGACGTTGCATTAAACAGCGCAGTTACCATCGTAGATGCTGCAAAGTGCAAAATGTATATGAAGAACTTCGGTGAATTCTTCAACAACCAGATCGAGAATGCAGGAACTGTTGTACTCAGCCGTACAGATATTACTGATACTGCAAAGATCCAGAAGGATGTTGAGATGATCCGTGAGAAAAATCCAAAGGCTGCTATCGTTACCACTCCATTAGCAGAATTGGGCGGAAGCCAGCTTCTTGAGATCATCGAGAAGAGAGATACCATGTTAGATGACCTGTTAGAGGAAGTAAGAGAAAGCCATCATCACCATGATGATGATGACGATGACTGCTGCTGCGGTCACGACCATGATCATGAGCACCATCACCACCATGATCACGATGATGATTGCTGCTGTGGCCATGACCACGATCATGAGCATCATCACGATCATGATGAAGACGAAGAACACGAACATCACCATCATCATGACCACGATGACGATTGCTGCTGTGGCCATGACCATGATCATGAGCATCATCACGATCATGATGAAGACGAAGAACATGAACATCACCATCATCATGACCACGACGATGACTGCTGCTGTGGCCATGACCATGATCACGAACATCATCATCACCATCATGCAGACGAAGTATTCACCAGCTGGGGTATGGAGACCATCGTTCCTGTAACAAAGGATCAGCTGGAAGATATCTTAAAGCGTCTGGCAGAGACCAAGGAATTTGGCGATGTTTTAAGAGCAAAGGGAATGCTTCCTACAGAAAATCCTGGCGAGTGGCTGTACTTTGACCTGGTACCGGAGCAGTATGAGATCCGTGACGGAAAGCCGGATTACACAGGTAAGGTTTGTGTCATCGGTGCCAGCCTGAAGGAAGAAGAATTAAACAAAGTATTCGGAAGAGGCTAATGAGGTTTAAAAATGGGAAATAACGAGATAGATGAAGATGTAATGCCCGTATTTCTGATCAACGGTTTTCTGGAAGCTGGAAAAACCCAGTTTCTGGAATTTACCATGGACCAGGAATACTTCCAGACAGAGGGAAAAACACTTCTGATCGTCTGCGAAGAAGGGGATACAGAATATGATGAAAAGAAGTTAAAGAAGCATCAGACTGCTGTTGTATATGTAGATGAACTTTCCAAACTGACACCGGCTTACTTAAATGAGCTGGAAGTGATCTACCGCCCGGAGCGTGTGCTCTTAGAGTGGAACGGTATGTGGAACCAGGACGAGCTGAAACTGCCGGATGACTGGAACATTTACCAGCAGATCACCATTATCGATGGTTCTACCTTTGATCTGTACATCCAGAATATGAAGCCGCTCCTTGGCGCTATGCTTCGTAATTCCGAACTGGTCATTGTAAACCGCTGCGATGGAATTGCAGATGAGAAGCTGACTTCCTATCGCCGTACCATCCGCGCTATGAGCCGTGAAAGCGAGATCGTTCTGGAAGATAAGAACGGCGAGATCGAGCAGGCAATCCTGGAAGAAGATCTTCCATATGATATCAATGCAGATGTAATTGAGATCAAGCCTGCAGACTACGGTATCTGGTACATCGACTGTATGGATCAGCCGGAACGCTACAAAGGAAAGACCGTTGAATTTACCGCAATGGTATTAAAAAGCCCGAAATTCCCAAAGGGACAGTTCGTTCCGGGACGTATGGCTATGACCTGCTGTGAGGCAGATATGACATTCTTAGGTTTCATGTGCAAATGGAAAGACGCAGAAAAGTACAAGACCAAAGAATGGGTAAAGGTACGCGCTAAAGTCGGCGTAGAATACCAGAGAGATTACCACGGCGAAGGACCTGTCCTCTATGCAGAAAATGTGGAAAAAGCCGCTGAGATCAAGGACATTGTGCAGTTCTAGTGATGTTCTTGTGAAAATGCTATTTTCAGGAAGTGTAAGGAAGAACAGTTGTGTAAGTTCTTACATTGACATGAAAACAAAACTCTGATATAGTTATTGATTGTACGAAAGTGAGAGGATGAAAGGCCTGCATGTGCGTGCCGTTTTCGCCTCTCATTTTCTTGCTATTGCATGTTAAAAATATATGATAACTTCGATTGCACTAAGTTCGTGGAATACCTCACTAAGTGCAACGAAGTGCTTTCGCACGTAAGTGTTCTGGAAGACGAACGCTTACGTGCTCAATGCAGGAATATGGGCCGTTTTCAACCTGTCGATTGTCCACATCCTGAGTGCAGATGTACGAATGTGGCGGATGCAATCCGACACAGGCGAACATGTGCAAATCGAAGGCCAGTGGACAATGACATGTTGAAAAATTAAGGCCCATATTCCTGTGGAACTTAGATTAAGAATAGAAAGAGGATATTTACAATTAATGGATGTAACAAAATTTGAAGAATTACAGTTAGATGACCGTATCATAAGAGCTATTACCGAGATGGGCTTTGAAGAAGCTTCTCCGATCCAGGCTCAGGCGATCCCTGTTGTATTAGAAGGCAGAGACATGATCGGTCAGGCACAGACAGGAACAGGAAAGACCGCTGCTTTCGGACTTCCTCTGTTACAGAAGGTAGACCCGAAGGTAAAGAAGCTTCAGGCCGTTGTCCTGCTTCCAACCAGAGAGCTGGCAATCCAGGTAGCTGAAGAACTGCGCCGTTTTGCAAAATTTATGCACGGCATCAAGGTTCTGCCTGTATACGGCGGTCAGGACATTGTCCGTCAGATCCGCGCCTTAAAAGATGGCACCCAGATCGTAGTAGGAACCCCGGGCCGTGTGATGGATCATATGCGCCGTAAGACCGTAAAAATGGACCATGTACATACCGTAGTTTTAGACGAAGCAGACGAAATGTTGAACATGGGCTTTTTAGAGGATATGGAGACCATTTTAAGCCAGCTGCCGGAAGAGCGCCAGACCCTGATGTTCTCCGCAACCATGCCTCAGGCCATTGCTGACATTGCAAAGAAGTTCCAGAAAGATCCGGTAACAGTCCGCGTGATTAAAAAAGAACTGACTGTACCGAAAGTGACCCAGTATTATTATGAAGTAAAGCCAAAAAACAAAGTAGAGGTTATGTGCCGTCTGTTAGACATGTACTCCCCAAAGCTGTCTATCATATTCTGCAACACCAAGCGCCAGGTAGATGAACTGGTTCAGGCACTTCAGGGAAGAGGTTATTTTGCAGAAGGCCTTCATGGTGATTTAAAGCAGGTACAGCGTGACCGCGTTATGGAAAGCTTTAGAAACGGACGTACCGATATCCTGATTGCTACAGACGTAGCAGCAAGAGGCATTGACGTAGGAAATGTAGAAGCTGTATTTAACTACGATATCCCACAGGATGATGAATATTATGTACACCGTATCGGTCGTACCGGAAGAGCAGGAAGAGAAGGAAAGGCATTCAGCCTGGTAGTTGGCAAGGAAGTTTACAAGCTTCGTGACATCCAGCGCTACTGCAAGACCAAGATCATCCCACAGGCCATCCCGTCCTTAAATGACATTACCGAGATCAAGGCAGACAAGATCTTAGATCAGGTTCAGGACATTTTAAATGACGCAGATCTCACAAAGATCGTAAATATCATTGAAAAGAAGCTGATGGAAGATGATTACACTTCCTTAGATCTGGCTGCAGCCCTCTTAAAAATGAGCATGGGCGATGACAATGAAGATATCATTGATAACTATATGCCTGCAAGATCCTTAGACGATCTGGACAGCTATGGCAGAAATTCCAGAGGCAGAGACCGTGGCAGAAATAACAGCCGCCGCAAAGGCGCTACCGACCGAGCAGCTGTTGACTATGTATTAAACGGCGGTGAAGAGCGCATGGCAAGACTGTTCATCAATATCGGTAAGTCCCAGCGTGTAACACCGGGAGATATCCTGGGCGCAGTTGCAGGAGAGTCCGGTATTCCAGGACGTCTGGTAGGAAGTATTGATATGTATGACGGCTATACTTTCGTAGATGTACCGGCTGAATATGCAGAAGATGTATTAAATGCCATGAGCCATGCCCGCATCAAAGGCAAACATATCCACGTAGAAAAAGCAAATTCCAAACGATAAAAATTCAAATCAGAAAAGTAAAAGACACTCTGAAACCTACCAGAGTGTCTTTACAATATGCAGGGAGTGATAAATTTGAAAGGAAAAAAAGCAGAAGCAGAAGTAAGGACCAACGTAATGAGGCTGTTAGACGCAGCAGGGATCCATTATGAAACAGGAACATATGAAGTAGATGAAAATGACCTTTCCGGCAGCCATGCTGCTGACCTGATGGGGATCGATCATGACCAGATGTATAAGACCCTTGTATTAAAAGGGGAGAAAAAGGGATATCTTGTATGCTGTATCCCGGTAGATGAAGAACTGGACTTAAAGAAAGTGGCAAAAGCAGCGGGAGAGAAGAAAGTGGAGATGATCCACGTAAAAGATATGTTAGGTATCACCGGTTACATCCGGGGCGGCTGTTCTCCAATCGGAATGAAGAAAAAATTTCCAACATATATTGAAGAAACTGCCCAGTTATATGATACAATTATGGTAAGCGCAGGACAGAGAGGCGTACAGGTCACTGTAAGTCCGGAAGACCTGAGGGAGTATGTAGACGGAACCTTTGTTGGACTTGTGTAGGTGATGGTTACGATCGTCTCAAAACGGTCTCAAAAGATAGAATACCTTAATGCAGGTTTGTAAATGAAATCAGGTATCACGGAAAACGGACTGCGCTTTTGATGGCATATTATGCAGATAACATCCGAAAGGAGAAACGCAATATGGAGAAAAAACAGGCAGTTGTTACCTCAGACACCCTTACAAAAGAGCAGATCAGGGAACTGGCGGCAAAATCCCTTGCAGGTATTAAAAACTCCTATGCCCCTTATTCCCATTTCCACGTTTCCGCTGTCCTTCTTAGTGAAAACGGCAATATCTATACAGGAAATAACATAGAAAATGCCGCCTACACCCCTTCTGTATGCGCCGAGCGCTGCGCTTTCTTTAAAGCAGTCAGCGAAGGAGAACGTGACTTTGCAGCTATTGCCCTTTGCGGCGGCTTAAAGGGAGTAGTAAAGGATTACTGTGCCCCCTGCGGGGTCTGCCGTCAGGTGATGCGGGAATTCTGTAAGCCGGATTTTAAGATCATTCTGGTAAAGTCCGAAGAAGAGTGGAAGGTATATACCTTATCCCAATTGTTGCCGGAAGGTTTTGGACCGGAAAATCTTCGGGCGTAGATCCGGCAGGACAATACGGGTGTTACAGTTCAGCTTAATACCTGAAATCAAGACGCAAATACTAACAATATATAACAATATTAACTAAAAAAACAGGCTTGAAAAACATAAAATGTTGGGTTATAATAGCACCATAATAAATGAAGCGCATATGTGATACCTGGGATGTGCGAAGTTCTTACCAATTTTGAACCTACATTAGACTAAAGGGATTCCAATATTTTTAAGCGGATGTCATGCCTCCTTTTTAAGCGTGGAAGGCAGAAGTTTAAGTGAGGTTGCCCACCTAGCATTGCTAGGCGTCAATAAGTAAGAGACGGCATCTTGGGGTCACAGAAGATAAAAGCAGCGAGGTTCTCGCTGCTTTCTTTTTGTAGTACATGGGCTTGCTGAATATACTTGTGCGAATAAGGTGACAGATATTATGAAAATGATCGGGAAGTTAAATGAAAAGGATCTAAAGATCAACAAAAAACAGATGATTTTGTGGATGGGAGGAATACTGGCGGCAGTGATCCTGCTTATGGTGTTCATTGTAAAAGTGGAACCTCCTGCAGAAGGAATATCCAGGGCAGAAGCAGCCAAAGCCCTGGCTCTGGTTTTTGAAGATCCCCAGACCTTGGAAGATATGGCTTCTGAACGGGAAAATTCCTCTTTTACAGACAAGGAAAAGGGAAACTGGTTTGTAAAATATATGGATTATCTTTATGAAAAAGGTTATCTGGATACAGAGATCACACCGGCGACTCTTACTTCTGCCCAGGGAAATCTTACATATGAGGATGTAAATACGGTAGCAGAAAAGTTGTCATCCGGCCTTGAAAAACAGGTGGGAATGACCAGAGGGAATAAGAAAAAGACATTTTCAAGAAATGACTGGTGGGAGCTTTATAAGGCCATTGTAAAAGAGACGGACAAAGATGGAAATATGAAAGAAGTTTCCGCTGTTTTGTTTGGCACACCTTCTAATATGGAACAGGCCGAAAGCTGGACTGCTTATACAACAGAAGGTACCTTTGGCTTTCAGGGACTGGCTCTGGACGCATATCTTGACTGCGAGATCCGTTTCTGGGCCAGAGGCCAGGAAATGGCAGGTATGACCCAGATCGTAAGCGAGGAGCCTGTTTATAAGAATATATGGGTCTCTGATGTAAAAAAAGATCAGTTTACGGTTTACATCGGCAAATATGTAAGAACTTTTACAGCAGAAGGTAAACTGGCATCCCAGGCAGAAGAGAAGAATGAAGAACTGAGATCCTGTGTGGCTGACCTGCATATGGAAAAGGGAAAGCTGAAAAAGATCACTGTGAAAAAAGAACGGGTCCGTGGAAAGGTCCTTGCAGTGACGGATGAGTCTATTGAACTGGAAGGCTATGGCTGCGTACCCATCGATGACAATTTTCATGTATACAAGACCTACGGGGATTTCCAGGTCCTTGGAAAAGGAAACATCCTGGTAGGTTATGATCTGCAGGAATTTGTGGCAGCTGACGGAAAGCTTTGTGCCGCTGTTCTGGAACAGCCATTTGATGCGGAAACCATCCGCGTCCTGATCATGGATAATGGTTTTAAGCAGATCTTTCATGATACCATAGAACTTACTGCAAATTGCGATGGGGAACTGATCTACGAAAAGGAAAACGGAGAAAATCAGGAAAGCTCCTTTAAGAAAGGGGATACATTCTCCTACGAAGCATCTGATAAAAAGCTGGAAAACGGACGTATGATCTTAAAACCGGAAGACAGTGAAGGAATTACCGTCACTTCCTTAGAACGTGGCCAGGGACAGCCTACTTACAGTGGTTCTATAGAAGTGAAAGCAGAAGAGGGCGGCTTAGTCCTTATTAACGAGTTGTACCTGGAAGATTATTTAAAGAAGGTAGTTCCAAGTGAAATGCCTGCGTCTTATGAAAAAGAGGCATTAAAAGCCCAGGCAGTGTGTGCCCGGACTTATGCCTACCGCCAGATCCAGGGAAATGCCTACGGGCAGTATGGTGCCCATGTGGATGACAGCACCAATTTCCAGGTGTACAACAATATAAGTACCAGCGAGCGTACAGACCAGGCAGTAAATGAGACCTGTGGACAGATGCTTTTCTATAATGATAAGCCCATAGAAGCCTTTTATTATTCCACTTCCTGCGGCCATGGGGCAGATGGAAGTGTATGGGGCAATGAAGGGGCGGCTCTGCCCTACCTGCGTTCCATGCAGATCAAAAAAGGCGCAAGAGAGCTGACTATGGAAGATAATGATACTTTTGATGATTACATACGGTCAAAAAACATTACTTCTTATGATGCTTCTTATCCTATGTTCCGCTGGCATGTGGATATTAAAGCCAGTATCCTTTCCGCACAGATCCCGGGAGTGGGAAATGTAACCGATGTAAATGTAGTATCCAGAGGTTTAGGCGGCATTGCTTCTGAAGTAGAAGTAAAAGGCGATGGAGGAAGCTACAAGATCAAAGGCCAGAGCCAGGTAAGAAGTATGCTTGGAAATACGGAACTTGTAATAAAGAAACAGGACGGAAGCGATATGACAGGAACGGCAGCCCTTCCAAGTGCGTTTATTTCCGTTGAGAAGCGCACGGCAGAGGACGGAAGCATTGTATTCCGGGTATACGGCGGCGGTTTCGGACATGGAGTTGGAATGAGCCAGAACGGCGCCCACAGCATGGCAAAGGCAGGAAAGACGTATAAAGACATCCTTGATTTTTTCTATCATGGAGCGGAGATCAGGACAGAATAAGACCGATGTGTCTGGCTGGCAGCCGGAGGCAGAGACCTGGTCTGGGAAAACAGAATACGGGCATAAAAAAACACGGTTTAGGAAACGGAAATATTTCCTGACCGTGTTTTTTAGTTGTTATGTATCTGGAAGCAGCTGCCGGTGACAGCTTTTGCCAATATCTTGTTAGCCACTGCCAAAGGCAGCTGGCAGACTGGCTTTATATATTATTTAATCATATGGTTAGGCTAATAAGAAAACCTCTACATTCTGTATTCCGTGGTTTTTTGATTCTGCGTGTGTATCATAAAAAATATCAATGTGATGGCCTTTTACACCGCCACCTTTGTCCTCGGCAATGTAAACCACCCCGTTGATCATAACCCTGGTTCCATATGGGATCACTCTTGGGTCAACAGCAATGGTGTGCTGGGAGCTGGCAACGGCACCGGTACAGGTGTTTCTTCCCCAGCCTGCGGAGCAGCTTCTGCAAGGGCAGTAACCGGTAGTTTTAAAAACACCCAGGGAAACCATCTGGGAAGCCGGTTCTTCAACGTTTTCGGCAGCTTCTGTTTCCTGCTGATCCTGATCGTTTGCAGCTTCTTCTGTTTGCTGTGCCTGTTCGGAACTGTCATTTTCAGAAGCGAATGCACAAAAGGCAGAGCCAATTATAAAAAATACAGTGATAAAAGTCGTGGTTAATAGTTTCTTCATGTTCATTTCTACCTCCTTTTGCAGTCGGAAAGGACAAGGACTGCGGTCGTTCACAATGCCTCATAATATTTGCAATGTATTTTTAATATATTATAAATATATGTAACACTTTTGTAATATATGAACGATAAAGTAATATTTACCACATTTTTTTAAATCTGTCAAGAAAAACACAAAATGCGCAAAAAGCCCTTGACAAATTCTTTATAAAGGAATATATTATGCAATGTAGATGTTAGCACTCCAATAAGTTGAGTGCTAATAACAAAAGAAACAGCGAACAGGAGGCAGGAACACATGGATGCGCAGTTGGATGAGCGTAAGGTCACTATATTAAAAGCGATCATAAAGACTTATCTGGAAACAGGCGAGCCGGTGGGTTCCCGGACGATTTCCAAGTATTCGGAACTGAAACTCAGTTCTGCCACCATCCGCAATGAGATGTCAGACCTGGAAGAGATGGGCTACATTATACAGCCACATACATCAGCAGGACGTATTCCTTCTGATAAGGGATACAGGTTCTACGTTGACCAGATCATGCAGGAGAAAGAAAACGAAGTCACAGAATTTAAGGATGTGATGGTCCAGAAAGTAGATAAACTGGAACTGGTCCTTAAGAAAATGGCTCAGGCTCTTGCGGCAAATACCAATTATGCAGCGATGATCAGCGGACCAAGCTACCACAAGACAAAGCTGAAATTCATACAGCTTTCCAGAGTAGAAGCAAATAAGCTTCTGGTGGTAGTGGTTGTGGAAGGCAACATCATCAAGAACACCATGATCGATATTGGCGAAGATCTGGGAGAACAGGAACTTCTCAATCTGAACATCCTCTTAAACAGCAGCTTAAACGGACTGACCATTGAAGAAATCAATCTTGGGATTATCAGCAAGCTGAAAGAAGATGCAGGCATTCACAGTAAGGTGATCGAACTGGTACTGAATGAAGTCGCAGAAGCTATTAAAGCGGGCGGCGAGGACCTGCAGATCTATACCAGCGGAGCGACCAACATTTTCCGGTATCCGGAACTGGCTGAAGGAGAAAAGGCCAGCAAGCTGATCGGAACATTAGAACAAAAAGAAGTGCTGCAGGAATTTGTTTCCGATGTAAACGCAGACCAGCAGGGCGATGGAGGCATTCAGGTATACATTGGTGATGAAACACCGATCCAGTCCATGAAGGACTGCAGCGTGGTCACAGCCAATTATGATCTGGGCGGGGGCCTTCGGGGAACCGTAGGAATTATCGGTCCTAAGCGAATGGATTATGAAAAAGTTCTTGGAACTTTGAAAAATCTCATGAACCAGCTGGATGCAGCATTTAAAAAGGATGAAAGGTGATAGCAGTGAGCGAAGAAATGAAAAATGAAGATCTGAAGGATCCGTCCAATATGGAACAGGAAGCTTCTGAGGAGACTGCTTCTGAGAACACTGAAACAAGTGCAGAAGAGAAGACCACAGAAAAAGCACCTGAGAAAGAGGGCTTCTTTAAAAAGAAAAAAGATCCTAAGGATGAAAAAATAGAAGAACTTACCGACCGGGTAAAACGCCAGATGGCAGAATTTGATAATTTCCGCAAGAGAACGGAAAAAGAAAAATCTACCATGTACGAGATGGGTGCAAAAGACATCATCGAGCGTATGCTTCCGGTAGTTGATAATTTTGAAAGAGGCTTAGCTTCCATTCCGGAGAGCGAAAAAAATACAGCTTTTGCTGAGGGAATGGAAAAAATATATAAGCAGTTCCAGAAAGTCTTAGAAGACGCCGGTGTAAAAGCCATTGAGGCAGCCGGACAGCCATTCGATCCTAACTTCCACAATGCAGTGATGCATGTAGAAGATGAAAGCTTAGGAGAGAATATCGTAGCTGAGGAACTTCAGAAAGGCTATATGTACCGTGACAGTGTTGTAAGACACAGCATGGTAAAAGTAGCAAACTGACATTGAGCACTTAACGAGGTCTTTTCGAGTTTAGTGCGAAAGTCGTTCCCGAAACTTGGCGAGGTCTTTTCGAGCCTTAGTTGAGTGGAACATTTATTATGATTTTTTCATCAAACATATATAACAGGAGGAAAAAACTATGAGTAAGATTATTGGTATCGACTTAGGTACAACTAATAGCTGCGTAGCCGTTATGGAAGGTGGAAAGCCAACCGTTATCGCTAACGCAGAGGGCGTAAGAACCACACCATCTGTTGTGGCATTTACAAAAACAGGAGAAAGACTGGTAGGTGAGCCTGCTAAGCGCCAGGCAGTTACCAATGCAGACAGAACCATTGCTTCTATCAAGCGTCATATGGGTACTGACTACAAGGTAGACATTGATGGAAAGAAATACACTCCACAGGAGATCTCCGCAATGATCCTTCAGAAGCTGAAAGCAGATGCTGAAAGCTATCTGGGCGAGACTGTAAGCGAAGCAGTTATCACTGTTCCTGCATATTTCAACGATGCACAGCGTCAGGCAACCAAGGATGCCGGTAAGATCGCTGGTCTGGATGTAAAGCGTATCATCAACGAGCCTACAGCAGCAGCATTAGCTTACGGCCTTGACAATGAAAAAGAGCAGAAGATCATGGTATATGACCTTGGTGGTGGTACATTCGATGTATCTATCATTGAGATCGGTGATGGTGTTATTGAAGTTCTTTCTACCAACGGTGATACACACCTTGGCGGTGATGACTTCGATAATGCAATTACCAACTGGATGATCTCTGAATTCAAGAAGGCAGAAGGCGTAGACCTTTCCGGCGATAAGATGGCTCTTCAGAGATTAAAAGAAGCAGCTGAGAAAGCTAAGAAGGAACTGTCTACTGCGACTACAACCAATATCAACCTGCCATTCATCACAGCTACTGCAGAAGGTCCAAAGCATCTGGATATGAACCTGACAAGAGCTAAATTTGATGAACTGACACATGACCTGATCGAGCGTACAGCTATCCCGGTACAGAACGCATTGAAGGATGCTGGTATTACCGCAGCTGAGCTTGGCAAGGTACTGTTAGTTGGTGGTTCTACACGTATGATCTCCGCACAGGAGAAAGTAAAACAGTTAACCGGCAAAGAGCCTAGCAAGTCCCTGAACCCAGATGAGTGTGTTGCAATTGGTGCAGCTATCCAGGGTGGTAAGTTAGCAGGCGATGCAGGTGCCGGAGATATCCTTCTTCTGGATGTAACTCCACTGTCTCTGTCTATTGAGACCATGGGCGGTGTAGCAACCAGACTGATCGAGAGAAATACAACCATTCCTACCAGAAAGAGCCAGATCTTCTCTACTGCAGCTGATAATCAGACCGCTGTTGATATCCATGTTGTACAGGGCGAGCGTCAGTTTGCAAGAGATAACAAGACCTTAGGCCAGTTCCGTCTGGATGGTATCCCACCAGCAAGAAGAGGTGTTCCGCAGATCGAAGTTACATTCGATATCGATGCAAACGGTATTGTAAATGTATCTGCTAAGGATCTTGGAACAGGCAAAGAGCAGCATATTACCATTACTTCCGGATCTAACATGTCTGATTCAGATATTGATAAGGCTGTTAAAGAGGCTGCTGAGTATGAGGCTCAGGATAAGAAGCGTAAGGAAGCGATCGATGCAAGAAATGATGCTGATTCTATGGTATTCCAGACTGAGAAGGCTCTGGAAGAGGTTGGCGACAAGATCGATGCTAACGACAAGGCTGAGGTTGAGGCTGATTTAAATGCACTGAAAGAAGCTATCAACAGAGCGCCGGTTGATCAGATGACTGATGCCCAGGTTGAAGATATCAAGTCAGGTAAAGAAAAACTGATGAACAGCGCCCAGAAGCTGTTTGCAAAGGTTTATGAGCAAGCACAGCAGGCTGGTGCAGGTGCAGGTCCAAACATGGGTGGCGCAAATGCAGGCAATGCAGGAAGCTCCAAGCCAGATGATGATGTAGTTGACGCTGACTTCAAAGAAGTGTAAGATTATATAACGGTTCAGACATATGCTGTTTTGGACGGGAAAGTGTGTTGCAAGCTAGCATGTCTGAACTAATGGACGGGTCCGAGAGGGGAGATATCCCCTTCCGGGCCTTACCGTCTGTTTAAACAAAGGGCATTTTGGACCCGGCAGAGAAAGAAATAGCAGTGATAAGAGGTAAACAACATGGCAGAGAATAAGAGAGATTACTATGAAGTTCTGGGTGTTTCAAAAGACGCTGATGAAGATACCCTGAAAAAAGCATACAGAAAACTTGCCAAGAAATACCATCCTGATGCAAATCCTGGTGACAAGGAGGCAGAGGCAAAGTTTAAGGAAGCTTCAGAGGCTTACAGCGTACTGAGCGATCCTCAGAAACGTCAGCAGTACGACCAGTTCGGCCATGCTGCATTTGAGCAGGGCGGCGGCGCTGGTTATGGCGGCGGTTTCGGCGGCTTTGATTTTAACGGCGGAGATATGGGAGATATCTTTGGCGATATTTTCGGTGATATTTTCGGCGGCGGCCGTTCCAGATCCAGAAGCGGTCCTATGAAGGGGGCAAATGTAAGAACAGCAGTCCGCATTACCTTTGAGGAAGCTGTATTTGGCTGCGAAAAAGAGATTGAGATCAACTATAAGGAAGTATGTTCAAGCTGTAACGGAACTGGCGCAAAGCCAGGTACTTCCCCACAGACCTGTACCAAGTGTAATGGTAAAGGTAAGATCATGTATACACAGCAGTCTTTCTTTGGTCAGGTTCAGAATGTACAGACCTGTCCGGAGTGTAACGGTACAGGTAAAGTCATTAAGGAAAAATGCCCGAACTGCTATGGTACCGGATACAAGACTGTTCGCAAGAAATTTAAAGTTTCTATCCCGGCAGGTATTGACAATGGCCAGTGTATCCGTATGGCTGGCGGCGGTGAGCCGGGAACAAACGGCGGCGAGAGAGGCGACCTGTTAGTAGAGGCAGTAGTATCCCAGCATCCAATCTTCAAGCGCCAGGATACCAGCATTTATTCTACTGTACCGATCTCCTTTGCAAAGGCAGCATTAGGCGGTCCGATCCGCATCAAGACCGTAGACGGTGAAGTAGAGTATGAGGTAAAACCAGGTACCCAGACCGATACCAAGGTACGTTTAAAGGGAAAAGGCGTTCCATCCCTGCGTAACCGCAATGTGCGCGGCGATCATTATGTAACACTGGTAGTCAAGGTGCCGGAGCGTATGAATCAGGCTCAGAAGGATGCATTAAAGCGCTATGATGACCTGATGAACGGAATTGAACCAGAAGGAGAAAAGCCAAAGAAGAAAGGGCTTTTTAAATAGGAGAACCTCTGCAATATGCTGATAAAAAAGAGAAAAAATACAGTGCCGCCCTGGAAGATCTTTATTCTGACAGTGGTAGGTTTCGGACTGATGCTTGCAATCGCAGTACACAGCCGGAATGAGGCATTAAACCGGTTAAGCCAGGAATATACTATTACAGATGACGCAAAGCCAAGGCATATCAAATTTGAGTCCATGCCGGTAGGTGAAGCAGAACAGGCAGTGGGAATGTATCTGCGGTATAATGCAATGGTCCAGTTTGAGGAAAGCGGGAAAATCCTTTCTGATGATCTGGCAAAAAATGTTCCTTTTGATAGTATGCAGGCTGATTTTGAAAATGGTATTTATCCACAGGACGTTCTGGTGCATGGTTTTAAGACCTTATCCGAAGAGGAATATGGGGATGAAAAATCCCAGTATGACAACCATGCCACACTTCTTGGCTATACTTCCTATAAAGTAGTCCAGGTTTCCTTAGATGAACAGTGGCCGGATGAAACAAAGGAAAATATCACAAGGCAGTATGCAGTGGGACGAAGCCGGAAAAGCTGGAAGATATTTGAGATCACAGAGAAATAAATGGATCTAAGATAGATCAAAAAAACGAGAAGAGGATGAGATATGCCTCTTCTCATTTTTTGTTGCTATACATATTGAAAGTGCGCAGTGAGGCGCTCACGGATCTGCAAATTATTTCCCGTGTATTACATTGCGTTCATAATTAAAGATATACTGCTGCATGACTCCCGCATAGCCCTTATAACATCCAAAAGAGTCGGTGATCATCTGGTCATAAAGTCTGGCTTTAGGCAGATCTTTGTATTTTTCAGCATCATAATAATGTTCGTTTAGGATCTTCTCAATCCAGGTATCCACAGGAAAGGCGTCAATGTGATGCAAACCGAAAAGGCAGACACAGTTGGCTACTTTCTTGCCAATGCCGTAAAAGCCGGTAAGATACTCCATGGCAGCGGTATAATCCAACTTGCTTAAATGCGCCAGGTCCAGACGTCCAGCTACAGCGTCTCGGCAGAGGCGGTAGATATATTTGGCCCGGTAGCCAAGTTTCAGGGCAAGGAGATCTTCTAAAGAAGCCTGACACAGCTGTTCAGGTGTGGGAAATGCATAAAACTGGTCAATCTTTGTCCCATACCGGCTGCAGAGGGCTTCCACCAACGCCCGGATCGCAGGGATCGTCTTTTGCTGTGAGATCACAAAAGTAATGATCATTTCCCATGTATCCTGACGAAGGATGCGGATGCCCTGTCCGGCTTTAGAGGCTGCTTTCAGATAGTGATCGTCCGGTGTGATGGATGCGATCATTTTCTCATAATCTGTATTTAAGTCAAAATAGTTCTTCCAGAAATTTTCTAAATCCGGTCCACATTCCAGAAAAAAGATGTCATTTTCCTGTCGAATAAAGCAAACATGGCCCTGGCTTATAACCTGCCAGGTATTTGTACGCCCAGGCGCCGGTATCATTCGAAAGACCTGTCCTGACCCGGCAGTCTGCTCCAGATCAAAACAGGGGATCTTATATGTAAATGTCATAAAATGCCTCCAAACAGTATTGTGTTTATAAAACAGTTGTTTTAGGAATATCATCAATGGTATCATAAATACGGAAGAAAAAACAGATACGTTTTTTGGCAGATCCGTTGCTGGTCATGCAGCGCATGAACCGCATGAACCGTAACAGGATTTTAAGAGTATATAAAAGGGTTGGTGTAAAATACGATGAAAAAAATTGCAGTTGTGGCGCTGGATCCGTTGGCCGGTGCTTCCTATACAAAAGAAGTAAGAGATCTTTTTGGTGAATATGCGGAAGTAGTGGGGTATAGCGTAAGAGATGGATCAGCTGCCGGAGTGCTTCCAAGAGCGGATCTGTTTGCTATATCTACAGATGCCTATGGTTCTGCAGAAGAAGAGGCCCGCCATGTGCCTATTGATAGTCAGATCATGTCCATTGAGGTTACTTTTTACTGGGAAACCCTAAAAAAACTGTTTGAGATACCACAAGGAACGAAAGTGTTGTTTGTGAATGTTACCAGTAATATGGCAAGAGAGGCTATTACCCAGTTAAGCTCTCTTGGAGTAAACCATCTGCAGTTCATTCCTTATTATCCCGGCGCTGTTTTAGAAGAACCGGTGGATATTGCGGTAACTCCCGGTGAATCCCGTTTTGTGCCGCCTTCTGTAAAAACAGTGATCGACTGTGATCACCGTCCCTGTTCCTATGGAATGATGGTAGAAATAGCTTTGCGTCTGGGACTGGAATATCTGCCGGAAACAGAAAGCTTTATGAATTATGCTAAGGTAGTGGCCTCCAATCACTACAGCTTTGACCTGATGTATGCTAAAAGCCGCAGGCAGGAAAGCCAGATGCATATTCTGGCGGAAAGCCTGGATGAAGGTCTGATCGGTGTAAATGAAACAGGAGAGGTTTTTGTCTGTAACAAAAAGGCCTGTCAGATCGCCCGCATTTCTGAAGAACTGGCTATGGGAAAGAAGGGGGAAGAGGTATTTCCCTATATTCCTTTTTATCAGGTGCTCCGGGAGAAAAAGGCAGTTCCTGAGAAGGTGATCCGCCTCTTTGGAACCAATGTTTCCCTGGCAGTGGTGCCGGTGGTGCGAAAAGAGGACTGTATCGGCGCCTTTGCCATGCTACAGAAGTTTAATGAGCAGGAGTCCCGCCAGAATGCCTTGCGAAGACAGCTGATGCAGAAAGGCCATTATGCCCGTTATACCTTCGATGACGTAATAGGAAATTCAGATGCTATTACAGAAACCATTAATATTTTAAGGAAAATGGCAGCAACTGAAAGCCCTGTGCTTCTCATTGGAGAGACAGGTACTGGAAAAGAGCTGATGGCACATGCAGTCCATCAGGCTTCCGGGCGGGCAGCCGGTCCTTTTATTGCCATTAATGTGGCTGCCATGCCGGAAAATCTTCTGGAAAGCGAGTTGTTCGGCTATGAAGAAGGCGCCTTTACAGGAGCCAAAAAAGGCGGCCGTCCCGGTCTTTTTGAATTTGCCCACCACGGAACTTTATTTTTAGATGAAGTGGAAGGAATGAGCCTTTCCATGCAGGTAAAACTTCTGCGTGTTCTCCAGGAAGGGGAGATCATGCGCGTGGGCGGCGGCAGCATTATCCGTGTGGATGTGCGTATTGTGGCAGCTACCAATGAAGCCTTAGAGAAGAAGATACAGGAAGGCAGTTTCAGAAAAGACCTGTATTACCGTTTAAATGCACTGACAGTAGAGATACCGCCTCTCAGAAAGCGGGGAGATGATATTTTTATGCTGTTTGATTTCTTTATGCGGAAAATGGGTGGAAACTTTACTTTATCAGAAGAAGTGAAGGCTTTTCTGCGCAGGCATCCATGGCCGGGAAACATCAGAGAACTGCAGAATGCAGTGGAATATTTTAATTATCTGGCAAAACCGGTGATCGAGCTTTCCGACCTGCCGCCTACCATGACCAGAGTAGTAGGAGTGGGGTTGGATGTAGTAGGACCAGGTGAAAGCAGTGGGGAAAATGAAAACGTGAAAACAGGAACCACACAGCTGAAAGAAGGTTCAACCTATTCCGGTCATATGGATACAGAGGCTAAAAAGCAGTTTGTATTAAAACAGCTGGCACTTGCCTGGAAAGCCGGAGAAACAGTGGGAAGGGAGAAAATATTAGAGGCAGCGAAAAAAGATCACATTCCTATGACCCAGAAACAGGCAAGAGATCTTTTGAAAGAGTTGGAAAAAGAAGGGCTGCTCCAGGTTGGAAGGGGCAGAGGCGGAAGTCGGATCACGGAAAAAGGGTTGAAAAAACTGGAAAAACAGAAATGATCCTTTGAATCATTTATAAAAAGGTCACAACCAATTAGGCAACCATTTAATAACTAATAAATCAACCAATATAACCAATTAACCATTTAATACCTGAAAATGACTTGTCCTTAAATTACCAAAATTTTCCAAAAAGCCAGAAAATAAGTGGAAAAACCATTGTTTTAACAAAAAACAATAAAAAATCGGGGAAAATAAAAGTTGGCATGGAACTTGCTTAATATATAAGTATCAACCGGAAACGGGAAAGAAAGGATACGAAACAGCAATGAAGTACAACTTTGATGAAGTGATCGACAGAAGCAACAACCGTTCTTCTAAATATGATGAAAGACTTAAGAAGTTCGGAACCGAAGATGTGATCCCATTATGGGTAGCTGATATGGATTTTAAGACTGCCCAGCCGATCATTGATGCATGCAAAAAGAAAGCAGAAGAGGGGATCTGGGGATATACTTCCAGACCGGCAAGCTACTTTGAAGCAGTACAGGAATGGGAAGAAAAATATTATGGCTGGAAGCCTGAAACTTCCCACATGAGCTGGTGCCTTGGTGTTGTTCAGACTATGGCAGCTCTGATGAAGATCTACACCATGCCAGGAGATAAGGTCCTGATCCAGACTCCTGTATATTCCGAATTTTATGATATTCCAGAGGCAATTGGCCGTGTAGTAGTAGAAAATCCTCTGGTAGAAGAAAACGGAAGCTGGCATGTAGATTACGAGGATTTTGAACGTAAGGTAAAAGAATGTAAAGTATTCTTACTGTGCAACCCTCACAACCCATTAGGCCTTGTATGGGATAAAGAAGATCTGGAAAAGATGGCTAAGATCTGTATGGAAAATGGCGTAATGCTGATCTCCGATGAGATCCATTCCGACCTGATCTTCCACGGAAAGAAGCACACCAGAACCGCTACCATTTCCAAAGAGATCCATGATTACGTAGTAACCTGTGTTTCCGTAACAAAGACCTTCAACCTGGCTGGTCTTCAGGCATCTACCACTATTTTCCCAAATCTGAGAATGAAGGCAGATTTTGACCGCTACTGGAGTTCCATGGATATCCACAGAAACAATGCATTCAGCTCTGTTGCCATTGAGGCTGCTTACAGAGAAGGCCGCGAGTGGTTAGACCAGTTACTTCCTTATCTGTCTGCAAACTTTGATTTTGTTAAGGAATACTGTGAAAAGAACATTCCTCAGATCAAGCCAAATATCCCGGATGCAACCTACCTTGTATGGTTAGACTGCCGTGATCTGGGAATGAGCAATGAAGAATTAAGAAAGTTTATGATCGAGAAGGCTAAGATCGGATTAAATGAAGGATATACCTTTGGAAGAAGCCTGACCGGATTTATGCGTCTGAATGTAGCATGCCCACGCAGCGTACTGGAAAAAGCTCTGGGACAGTTAAAAGATGCTGTAGATGCACTGGATAAATAAAATACAGTACAATTTAAAACAGTGCAATTTAAAACAATATAATTTACAACAATACAAAACGAGATAATTTTGGGGGAAATTATGGACAAGAAGAAAATCTGGGAAAGCTACCGCTTCCCGCTGATCCTTTTAGGAGGAATTATTTTAGGAGCGATCCTTGGAGCGATTTTAGGAGAGAAAGCAACGGTACTTGCACCAATTGGCAATGTATTCATCAACCTGCTGTTTATGGTCGTAGTACCTATGGTTTTTGTTTCTATTGTTAATGCAGTAGGAAGTATGTTAAATATGAACCGTCTTGGAAAGATCCTTGGCTCCCTGATCGGTGTATTTATTGTAACCGGACTGATCGCATCTGTTCTGGTACTGGTAGTTGTAAATGTATTCCCACCAGCTGCAAACACCACTATTGAGATGACCAGCGGTGAAATGGGAGAAATGGCAAGTGTTGGTGATATGATCGTTAGTACACTGACTGTAGATGATTTCTCCGGTCTGATGAGCAGAAAGAATATGCTTCCGATCATTGTTGCAGCTATCTTTACCGGTCTTGCAGTAGCAAAGTGCGGCGGACAGGAAAGCCCATTTGGTAAAGTAATGTGCAACTTAAATGACATCATCATGAAGATCGTTGATATGATCATGAAATTTGCTCCTCTTGGTCTTGGTGCATATTTTGCAAACCTGGTAGGTGAATTTGGTCCTCAGCTGATCGGTGATTATGGCCGCTGCATGCTGATCTACTATCCAATGTGTATTGTTTACGGCGTTGTATTCTTCCCGTTATATGCTTACTTTGCAGGCGGAAAGAAAGGCGTAAAAGCCATGGCAAAGAACATCTTCAACCCGGCTATTACTGCATTTGCAACACAGAGTTCATGTGCAACCATCCCTGTAAACCAGGAAGCATGTGATAAGATGGGTGTACCTCAGGATATCAGTAATATCGTTCTTCCTATGGGTGCTACCATGCATATGGATGGTTCTGTATTATCCGCTATTACAAAGATCGCTTTCCTGTACGGTGTATTCAACATGCAGTTTACAGGCGTTGGAACCTATGCAATGGCAATCGCAGTAGCAGTTTTAAGTGCATTTGTATTATCCGGAGCTCCAGGCGGCGGCCTTGTAGGTGAAATGCTTATTGTCAGCTTGTTCGGTTTCCCAGGAGAAGCATTCCCACTGATCGCAACCATCGGTTTCTTAGTAGACCCAATGGCTACCTGCTTAAATGCATCTGGTGATGCTGTTGCTTCTATGATGATCACACGTCTTGTAGAAGGCAAGGACTGGATCAACAAAAAAATCAATGGGTGATCCATTTAATGGATAAGCTGCCTGCCAGTGCAGGCAGTGGAGCGCGTTGGCACGGATTTATGCATACAATACAAAAATACATAAAAGACGAAGGAGAAATCACTATGAAAGTTACAGTAATCGGCAGTCATCTTTGCCCAGACACTCTTTATGCTTTACAGCAGCTTGCTGCAGCAGGGGCTGAAATTGATTTTAAAGACATTTTATCCTGCCATGCAGATCTTAAAGCATACTTAAATCTGCGTGATAACTCTGATCTGTATGCACAGATCCGCGGTACAGAACGTCTTGGAATTCCATGCTTCGTAAAAGAAGACGGAACTACTACTTTAAATCTGGCAGAGGTTTTAAAGTAATTAAAGAGATCTTTATTTAGGATCGTTCATTAGGATACGATATAAAAAAATGTAAATGATCGCGTAAGCGATGTCAGAGTGAGTAAAGGGGGATGCTGTGAAATGATAGGAACATTTTGCAGCATCCTTTTTGCAAAGTCTTTGGGATCATAGAATTGAGGAGAAAAATAAGATGCATGCATTAACAGAACTGATAAAAAGTGATATGAAACCAGCTCTTGGTGTTACAGAACCGGGAGCCATTGCTTTTGCTGTATCCACAGCAAAAGCCCATATAAAAGGCACTGTAAAAAGGGTGGGTTTAAGATTAAACAGCGGTATGTATAAAAATGCCTTTACCTGCGGTATTCCGGGAACAAGTGAGGTGGGAAATTATTACGCTGCTGCTTTAGGCGCTGTTGCTGCAGATCCAAAGAAGGGTCTGGAATGTCTGGAAGGTATTGGAAAGGCAGAGGAAGAAGCTGCAGGCGAAATGATCAAAGCGGGAATGATATCAGTTTCCATGAGCAGTATTACCAGCCGCATTTTCATTGAAGCAACTGTAACAGGTGAGACTTCAGAGGCAGTTGTTACTATTCAGGATGCCCACACTAATATTACAAAGATCACAGAAAATGGAACTGTAGTATTTGAAAAAGAAGCAAAAGCAGCACAGGAGAGTAAAGAGGCTACACCGCTGATCCATCAGTATACCCTGGCGCAGATGGTAGAGTATGTAAATACTGTTTCTGCACAGGAATTGGATTTTATCAAAGAAGCATATAAAGTAAACTACGAGCTGCTTCAGGAAGGCTTAAAGAGTCCAAAGACTACCTACGGACCATATCTGTTAAAGAAGAATGGTGGGGTTCTGGTATCAGAAGATGAAAGAAAGACTGCTTCATTATTCTGCAACGGAGCCATTGAGGCGAGAGTCATCGGTCTTTCCAAACCAGCTATGAGCATCACCGGTTCCGGTGCCCATGGTATTATTGCAACTATGCCGTTATATGCTGTATACAAGATCAATAACTATACAGATGAGCAGCTTCTTCGTGCTACTGCATTAAGCTATCTGGTATGTATGTACATTAAGGAATACTCCGGTAAACTGTCTGCCTTCTGCGGCTGTGCTATTGCAGCAGGAACGGGAATGGCCTGTGCACTGGCATGGTTAAAAGGCGCCGGCGCAGAAACGATGGAAAAAGTCATCAACAACATGGCAAGCAGTATTACAGGTATGATCTGTGATGGCGGCAACCAGGGATGTACCATGAAAGGTATTGTGGCAGTAGACGCAGCTTTTGACTCTGTAGAACTGGCTATGGACGATGTATATATTTACAATGCCCATGGTATCAACGGTGCAACTCCGGAAGAGACCATGCACAATATGGGACTGATTGCGTCACCTGGTATGACAGGAACGGAGAAGACCATTGTGGATATTCTTGACGGAAAGAATAAGTAATATTGTGCAAAACCTTTGGAAGGAGGAATTCTATGGAGTTTTGGAAAATGAATGGTGCTGGAAATGATTTTATAGTTACGTTTTAAAACAGACTTTGAATTGCGATATAGCTCTGACTGAATCAGATCACATTCTTCTGAAAGAACATTCAATGCCCGGTAAGTCAGATAAAATATATTAGTAAGTCTGAAATAAAGAAACTCTAAATATTCCATAAATTCTGAAGAGAAAAGGAATATTTAGAGTTTTCTTTTGGGTAACAATCATTGCGCGGCTGCAGCAACTTCTTTCATGAGCGGGAGACAGGCGTCGAAAAACATTTTATAACTTTCGCAGAAATAATTTACATAAAGTCCACTTGCCATATCCAGATCACGGTTTCTCTGGCATCCACCGCGACAGATGGAAAAATATGGACAGGACAGGCAGCTCTTCTTCAGTTTTTTGGAGCGTTCAATAAAACCGATTTCCGTCCGCTTCCTGTCAATCGAATCCAACTGATCTGTATTAAAATTTCCTAGTTTATACTCATCCAGTACATAGAAGTCGCAGGGATACACACTGCCGTCTGCTTCCACGGCATTTTGTATGTTGCAGATACCGCACTGGTCGCAGGCCTCCGGGCGGTATCCCATTAGGATGCCGATGTAGTTTTCAAACTGGCGGATGTACGGCTGGCGGCCCCTTTTCCAGTCTTTATACCATAGGTGGAATAGTGTGATCAGAAACTCCCCATACTGTTTTGGTGAGAGGGCATAAGGATTTTGCCCATGAGGTTCCTCTAAGGGATCCAGACAGGCGATATACTGCTGATATCCTAAGCCGTTTCTACGGTAAAACTCATAGATTTCAGGAATGTGTGCAGCGGTATTTCCCGTTACAACGGTAAGGATATTAAATTCTACACCATGCTTTTGCAGAAGTTTGGCAGCGCCGAAAATGCGCTCAAACACGGATCCGCACCCGGCAGCATGGCGGTAAATATCATTGGTTTCTCTGATACCGTCTAAGGAAAGCCCAACTAAAAAGTTATTTTCCTTGAAAAATGCACACCATTCATCATCCAAAAGATAACCATTTGTCTGAAAAGCATTCTGCACCTTGATGTGATTGCGGTTATACTGTTTTTCATAGGCAACCGCCTTCTTGAAAAAATCGAGTCCCCGAAGGGTAGGTTCGCCACCCTGAAAAGCATAGGAAATAACGCCTTCCGCCCGCAGGATGGTCTTTCGTATTACATTTTTGAGTGTCTCATCCGACATGAACCCATAGGACTTCTGCAGACGTTTCTGGGCCTCATCACAATAAAAGCAATAGTCGCAGTGCATGTTGCACATGCCGGATGATGGTTTCATAAGCACGCTGATTGGTGGCATGATAAAAACTCCTAACGTTTTTCTTTTTTATATTCTTCCGGGGAGACGCCCCAGTATTTTTTAAAAGCTTTTCCGAAGTATCCGCCATTGGAATATCCCGTCTTTTCAGCAACTTCATAAATGAGCATGTCCGGGGATTTTAAAAGTTTGCCAGCTGCCTGCATCCGCACATCGGTGAGGTAGGAAGAGAAGTTGGTGCCGGTTTCTTTCTTAAAAAGATTGCTTAAATGGGATGGAGTGACATTCACGAGACCGGCAACCAGGTTTAAGTCGATATTTTCGCTATAGTGAAGTTGGACATATTCTTTTATCTTCAAAATTTCAGACCTCTCTCCGGAACGTTTATCGCGGACAAATTCTGAAAACTCCATAATAAAATCAGACAGGATTTTCTGGCAGGTCCGTAAGGTATGGGCCTGGCGGATGCGCCTTAGAATGTCATTTTCATCCGCTGTCATCTGGTAAAGGGAAAAATTCAGTTCCCTGGCCACCCGGATGAAAATGTTCAGGATCTCTTCCATATAAGAGTAACACTGAAAAGGATAGAATAGGCCGCTTTTAAGCCATAGTAAAAAGCGCTGGACCAGTTCCGAAGATTTTTCACTGTTTCCGGAGGAAAGGGCAATATAAAGTTCCTGGGCCTGTGAATCCGTAATGAATGGAAAGCCTACGGAGGTAAGCAGCGGATAAGGCAGCGGTTCACTTCGCTCATAAAAAATGCAGGCAGAAAGGGCTTCTTCGGCCTGTTTCATTCCGGCTTTAAAAGAAGTTTCATCCTTTAATAAAGGACTGATACCGAAATATACGGTCTGATTGGCGTATTGTTTCATGGCAGCTCCGATCTGGCGGCAGAGGAGAAGATCTTTCTTTGTGTTGGATATAAGAAGGTATCCTTTTTCATCAAGGGAAAACAGTTCCTGTCCTGAGTAACGTTCGCAGATCTGGTTTAACAGGTTATAGATCATGTTTTTGCGATTGGTATCCGTAATCGGAGCAGTATCTGGTTCAAAGGAAAAACGGATCAGGTGATAATCCTGAATGGAAATATCCAGTTTGATGTTATGGAGTACATTCTTCACCTGCTCGTGATCCTCAAACCCCTGATTTTGAAGGCGCTTGATAAAAAGATATTTCAGATCGTCTGTATTTAAAGAAAAGGAAGCGTTCTTTTCCGGCTGGTCAGAGATGGCCTCTTTCATTTCCTTTAAGACTTCCAGTAGTTTGGCCGGATCAATAGAAAGCTTTCGGATATAATCATGGGCACCGTACTTCATAGCTTCACGGACAAGTTCAAACTCATCAAAGCAGCTTAGGACTAGAGACTGGATGGATATTTTTTCCTGTTTCAGGCGTTTGAGTAAAGTTATTCCGTCCATTCCCGGCATTTTGATGTCGGTGATCAGAATGTCGGGTTTGAGTTTTAAGATTTTTTCGTAAGCTTCTTTGCCATCGGCCGCTTCTGAGATCACATCGAAACCATACATATTCCATGGAAGGACGGTTTTGATGCCGGCCCTTACCAATGGTTCATCATCTGCAATCAGTACCTTTATCATTGTTCTCTCTCCTTTCGGACAGAAGGCTGTCTATCTGTTTATGTTGCGGGAACCGGATCGTCACGGTTGTAAAAGAGTTGCCGTCGCTGTCATATTGTAAGCCGTAATCAGGACCATAAGCCAGCTGTATGCGTTCCTGGACATTGCTCACGCCGAGACCGGAGAAGACATACCCCTTTTTACCCTGCTTTTTGGGTTTTAGGATTTCTTTCATAGTATCTGCATCCATGCCTGTTCCATTATCCTGAACCTGCAGGATGATAATGCCGTTTTCACACCGGCCGGAAATATCAATCATGAGAAAATCCCGTGCTTCAATATTGTGGAGAATGGAATTTTCCACCAGGGGCTGTAGGATCAGTTTTAAGGTGTGCTCTTTTAAAATTCCCTCCTCTATGTGGTAGGCCACATCGAAACGGCCGGGATAGCGCACCTGCTGGATCTTGATATAACTTTTGATGTTTTCCAACTCTTCTTCAATAGGAAGCATGTCATTGACCTTATTCATGCTGATCTCAAGAAGCCGGCCAAGAGCGGTAATGGTGTTGGTGATGTGTTCTGTCCCGGACATTACGGACATCCATTTGATGGAGTTTAGGGTATTAAAGAGAAAATGGGGATTGATCTGGGCCAGAAGCATTTCAAAGCGCAGCTCACTTTCCCGTTTCTGAGTGACCTGTATTTCCTCAATCAGATGGCCAATCTCTGTAACCATGTTGTTGAAGGTTCGGGAAAGACTGCTGATCTCATCTTTGGAATCGGTAGTGGCGATTTCGGCATTCAGGTTCCCAGCCATAACCTGCTGCATCTGTTCTTTCAGCTTAAAAAGTGGACGCAGCTGCGAATAGATAGCGAAAAATGTGGCCAGAAGACATATCATTAATAGTCCCAGGGATACAACAAACGTGAATGTGCGCAGTTCATAGATATCCTGATAGAGAAATTCCGTAGAAATGGTATCCGTCAGGCGCCAGCCTGAAAGTGGAATGGAGATTTCTTCCTGGAAATATTTAACATCTTTGGGAGTATGGATCCCGCAGATGGAATAACCGGAAGTATCCCATAATTCCATGTTCCCTGCTGCAGCTCCTAACAGACGGGAAAAACTGCTGGCAGGAAGGGAGATGACCAGATAAAAGCTTTTCGGTGAAAATGGCGGGAGCTTTCTAATATAGGAAACGAAAGTTTGATTGCTTTCAAAACGGCGGTAACTCTGGTGGGCGTTCGTAAAATATACCGACGGAACTACCTGCTCCGCAAAAAAATCCTCAAAGCGGAATTTCTGCTGGGGAAGCGTGGAGTAGAGCAGTTGGTCATTGGATAAAACACTGATGTCAGCATTGGAATTTAACAGGGAATTATTTACATTCTGAATCTGCTCATTGGCATCCTGCCAGCATTTTAAATAGGAATATCCCTTTGTTGCAGATTCACGGTAAAGAACACCGTAATTATTTAAGGATATCAGATAATCAGAAGCCTGGATCATGTTTAGGCAGAGACTTTCGATGTCATTTTTTGTTTGGTTCAGATTTTCTCGTTCCAGTGACTGCGCCTTGTCTCGGATAATGGTCTCAGCCTTTTTATATGCCCATGAAAAAAGGGTCAGATAAGGGACGAGAAACAGTACGATGATAATGAGGAATAAACGGCATGATAGGTTTAATTTCATAAAAGTATGTTTTATCACGATAAATTCCCCCTATTCTTTCTGCTTTTAAGACCCCGAAGCGGCATCTAATGCTTAAAGTATACAATAGGGAACGTGAAAAAAAAAGTGCCTTTGAGAATTACGTAAAAAAATACTAATTTTCAAAAAATATTACCACAAGCGTAAAAAAATACCAATTTGCCTTTTCATTCTCCATTCAAAAATACGGAATACCTGGCCTATAATAAGGGCATCAATCAGAAATCAGAAGGAGGAAGGTATTATGAGAACAAGAAGAACAGTTGCATTGGGGTTATCAGCAGTGATGGCAGTTTCCGTACTGTCCGGCTGCGGAAGTTCCAGTTCCAGCACAACAGCAGATACAAAGGGGGAAAGCAATGCATCCGCAGAAAGCTCCACAGAGCCGGTCGTACTTCACTGGTGGGGATCCTTTGCAGAGAATATGGGTCCAGAACAGGTATGTGAAGCTTTTAATAAAATAGATCCAAATCTCCAGGTGGAGTACACAAGATATGTCAATGATGATGCCGGAAATACAAAACTGGATATGACACTGATGTCCGATGATTCCATTGATGTATTCCTGAACATGAATGACGTTCTTTTAATGAAGAGAATTGAGAACGGTTATATGTATCCGCTGGATGAACTGTTTGAAAGCGCGGGATTCAGTCTGGAAGATGATTATGATGAAAATATTGCCCAGAAGGAGATCAACGGCCATTATTACAGCCTTCCTGCAAAGCGCATCACATCCACCATTCTTTACAATCAGAAGATGTTTGATGATGCAGGAATTCCTTATCCAAGTGATGACTGGACTTATGATGAGTTCATTGACACAGCCAGAAAGCTGACAAAGGGAGAAGGAAATGATAAGGTTTATGGTTGGTTCTTCCCAGGATATGATGCTGGTCAGCCGGCTCTTCGTATGATCGAGAGCAAGCTGGGACTTGACTGGATGTACGCTCCAGACGGAAAATCCGCAGCAATTGATACAGACGATGTAAAAGATCTTACCGAGAAGTACTTACAGCGTGTAGAAGAAGGAATTGAGCCAAGTTATGTAGATGTAACCACACAGAAAATGGAGCCTGCAAATATGCTCTTAACTGGCAAGGCTGCCATGGTATTTGGTGACTGGGTCGTAAGAAATGTAAAGGATACAGACAATTATCCTCACGATTTCAAGGTTGGTTTTGCAAGAATGCCAAGACTGTCTGCAGATCAGGAAAATAACTATACCACTTCTTACAGCGATGACTTAAGCATCAATTCCAAATCTCAGCATCCACAGGAAGCTATGAAGTTCATAAAATGGTATCTGGAAGAAGGTATGGATTATGTTGCGCCATATGCAAGAATCCCAGCGTGCAAGAAATATGATGCAGATAAAGTGGCTTCTCTGATCTTTGGAGAGCAGTCTGATCTGTTTGATATGGAAAGTGCTAAAAATATCTATCTGACACCAACTGACTTTTATGTACGTAAGAACATGCCAGTTGCAACAGAGATCAATACTATTCTGACTGAGGAATTTGATAAGGTATTTGCAGGTGCCCAGTCTGTAGAAGAGACCTTACAAAATGCCCAAAAGAGAGCGGATCAGAAGATCGCTCAGGAACAGTAGTGCAGGTGATGACTTATGGATAAACAAAAGCGCAAGAAACTTAAAACTGCCGCAAAGGGCTATGCTTTTATCGGCATCAACCTGATAGGTGTGCTTATATTCTGGACCGTTCCCATGCTTTTCAGCTTTATTATAAGTATCTCGAAGTGGGACTTTTCCAAAGGATTTAAAGGCATTAAGATCGTAGGATTTTCCAACTACATTGAAATATGGAGGGATGCGTGGTTTCGCGCTTCCCTCATCAATAACATTGTGTTCACGGTTAGCTATGTGGTGATTTTAATCGTACTGTCTTTCATTGTGGCTTATCTCTTAAATGAATATGTAGTCGGAAAGAAATTTGTACAGTTGGGACTGTATCTGCCATATATCGTAAATATTGTAGCGATCTCCGCGGTATGGCTGGCTCTTTTTTCTAATAATGGACCGATTTTGAATTTACTTAGAAAACTTGGAATGTCAAATCCGCCGGTCTTTATTTCAGATCTTCACTGGGCATTGCCGACGATTGTGATGATCTGTGTATGGCAGAACCTGGGCTATACCGTGATCCTGTTCCTTTCCGGTATGATCAATGTATCTAAAGATCTGTATGAAGCAGCTGCCATTGACGGAGCAAACGGGCTTGCCCGTATCTGGTATGTAACGATCCCTATGCTTTCAGGAACCACCTTTTTTATCGTCATCACATCGGTGATCAACTCTTTCAAGGTGTTTGGACTAATCAACCTGATGACCCACGGTGGACCTGGAACGGCCACAACCATGTTGGTATACAACATTTACCGTACAGCTTTCCAGTTTGGTAAACTTGAATTCGCATCTGCTCAGGGAATCGTCCTGTTAGCGATCATCTTCTTCATTACCTGGCTGCAGTTCCGCATCCAGAAGCGTAATGAAGAGTAAGGGGGCATGATGAAATGAAGAACAATAAAAGAATCGCAAAAATAATATGTAGCCTCTGTCTCTGGTCACTAGTACTGCTGTGTATTGTTCCTTTTATCTGGATGGTTTCTGCCAGTTTTAAGAGAGAGGCGGATATATTCGCAGTGCCATTCCGACTGATTCCGGATTATCTGAACCTTCAGAATTTCAAAGAAGTCTGGTTTGGTAAATACAGTTATTCATTGATGTTTTTAAACTCAGCGAAGGTAACACTGCTTTCCGTTGGGTTTGCAGTAACAACTTCCATCCTTGCGGGATATGGATTTTCCAAGATAAAGTTTCCGGGAAGGGATAAGATCTTTCTTCTTTATCTGGCGACCATGATGATTCCCCATCAGCTTTTAATGGTGCCCAAAATGTTGATGTTTAAGGAAATGGGCATTTACAATACCCATTGGGCACTGATCCTTCCGGCTGCATTTTCCATTTACGGCGTGTTTATGGTGCGCCAGTACATGCTGCAGATACCGGAGGAACTTTCTGAAGCAGCTCGCATTGACGGGGCGGGAGATATGCGCATCTGTTTCCAGATTATAGCACCCCTTTGCAAGCCGGCGCTGGTAACACTGGTCATTCTGTTCTTTACATGGAGTTGGAATGATTATGATAATGCACTTATCTTCATCAATAATAAAAATCTCTACACCATCAACCTGGGACTGGTAAACTTCATGGATGAAACTGGATTAAAATACAGCCTGATCATGGCTGCCAGCGTTATCTCCATTTTACCGATCTTTGCCATTTTCCTGGCAGCGCAGAAGTATTATATCGGCGGTCTTACAGCAGGTGGTGTGAAAGGATAAAGGAAAGGATAAAGGATTGATTATGAAAAAGAAACCAAATATCATTTTTATCATTACGGATGATCAGGGGGCATGGGCAGTAGAATCGGAGACAAACCATGACATTAAGACTCCGAATTTAACACGGTTGGCAGCGCAGGGAACCACTTTTGATGAGTTTTACTGCACATCTCCGGTGTGTTCACCGGCCAGAGCCAGCATTGTAACTGGAAAAATCCCTTCCTGCCATGGTATCCAAGACTGGCTGAAAAAAGGCAATCTGGATGCATGGAAATACCCCCATATGGCTGTGATGGACGGTTTCGACATGGAAGATAAAGCCATTGATTATTTAAAAGGCCACAAGACTTATATGGAGTATCTGGCTGAAAATGGTTACCATTGTGCGTTAAGTGGAAAATGGCACATGGGTGATAACATCAACAAGAAAAAAGGATTTGAGTACTATTTCACCGTTGGAAGAGGCGGCTGCCATTATTATGATGCAGATATTTTTGAAAACGGAGTGCTTTCCATTTCTCATGAATATATCACTGACACCATTACAAACCATGCTCTAGAGTATCTGGATAAAATGTCCGGTGAAGGCGCACCATTTTATTTAAGTGTCCATTACACAGCGCCACACAGCCCATGGGAAGAAAATGAACATCCAAAGGAATTTAGGGATCTTTACAAGGACTGCGAATTCAAGGATACGCCGGATCTGCCGATCCACCCGTGGCAGGCAAATACCTGCCCGATCGGGGATACACCGGAGAAGAGACGGGAATACTTAACCGGCTACTATGCGGCAATTTCTGCCATGGATGCGGGTGTCGGCAAGATCATGGATTGGGTAGAGGACCATGGCCTGGAGGACGATACGGTGATCATCTTTGCTTCCGATAATGGTATGAACTTAGGACAGCATGGTATCTGGGGTAAAGGAAACGGAACCTACCCACCAAATATGTATGATTCTTCTGTAAAAGTACCGTTCATCATCAAAGTACCTGGCTGCGAGGCACCAGGAAGCACTTGCTCTGCTATGGCAGGACAGTACGATATTTTCCCAACCATTCTGTCCCTGGCCGGCTGTGAATATAAATTGGAGCCAAAGCAACCTGGAAAGAGTCTGATGGAACAGATCAATCATCCAACTGCTGAATATGAGGATCGTATTGTAGTTTTTGATGAATACAGCAAGACCCGTATGATCAAGAAGGGAAAATTAAAATATATCCACCGCTACGGTGATGGCCCCTGCGAATTTTATGATCTTTCCACGGATCCAGATGAAGAAAATAACCTTTATGGAAACCCAGTCTGGGAAGAGCAGATCCAGCGCTTAAAGTCTGAAATGGAAGAGTGGTTTGATCGTTACACAGACCCTAAGATGGATGCCAGAAAAGGCGGGGCTGTAGGCCGCGGACAGGAAAAAATGTGTTATGAGGAAAATGCATTTGATCAGTCCATAGAGTTATACTATAAAGATAAAGAAAAATGTAGAGTTTGACAAACAGCAGGCACTTTTGGAATCGAAAGTGCCTATCTGCATGTACATGTGAATTTAATGTCATGGACAATATGAAATCAAGTATGAACAAAAAAATCCTATGCGACATACCCCCACTTAGCAAACGCTTGAAGTGGGGGATTTTCGTTCGATTGTTTGATAGGGCAAAGCATAAGCGAGCTATCCACTTGTGTCCCACGGTTTTATCATTCACTAGACAATATGTTAATATGGATAGAATTACTTCCGCGAAGATCAGGAAACTTTCTTTTCTGTATCAAGTGATACTCCAGATATTCGAATATCTTCTCTGCATATATTGTCTGGTCATATTAATGTGCTCTGACTTGCCGTCCCATCAGTATATCATAGGATCATGCGCTCGGCAATCATATCATATTCCAATTTCTTGACATCACATCATATTCCAATTTCTAACAAATGTTTTCCGGTATTCACTGGGGGAAGTTTTGAACTTTTCCTTAAACGCACGGTTAAAGGTGCGCAAACTTTTAAATCCACTGTCAAGGCAGAGCTCCGTGATTGTATCATTGGTATTTTCAAGTCGCTGACACGCATAGCCCAGCCGGGCATCATTCAGGTACTGGTTGAAGTTTTTATGGAATGTTTTAGAAAATATCCTTGACAAAACATATTTGCTGACGCCCAGATTTCTGGCCATACTTTCCAGAGTAATGGAATGCTTAAAATTCCCGGAGACGTAGGATACCGTACGGTAGATCAAATCTGTGCTTCCAACAGAACCTTTCTCAACCAGCTGAAATTTCGGGATACATCTTGCCAGGATAATCTGCAGATACGCCTGGACCAATGTAATGTCGTCTTTTTGTGCGCCGAGAATGGAATTAAATGCATGATAAACATCAGGTTCTATGGAGAAAGCTTTTATTACGGGTGGCTTTGGCGCTTTGTTTTCCAAAATATCTGTAAACCGGTCAACCAGGAATGGAGAAGCATTTAAATAAATTGCCTGATTGTGCTGACATGAAAATACTTGATAGTGGTGAATGATATTTGGAAAGATAAAACCAATGTCGCCCTGATCCATATGGAAAAGTTCTTCTCCAACACCGAGTTCAACGCATCCCTCTGTAACATATACAATTTCCAGCGCATTATGAAGATGCGGTGGCCGATGGACCGGTGTCTTTTTTATTGCAATAATCTCTTCCTTTGTATTTTCGTATACTAAATGCATTTCAAAATTCTCCTAAATTAAGATAAGAAGCGTATCGCCCTGATGCAAGATTTGGCTAATAGTTACTGCGATTTGACAAGCACGCAAAGTGAAATGGTTTTATAATGAACCTGCAAACAAAAAGAAAGGGGATATTTAGGATGAATAGAATTCATAATTATATCAACGAGCTTTTAATGTTTTATGCAGATTTTTTCAATCATTTATATCGTGCGTAAAAGGGACACTGTTACTGTATCGGTAATCCGAAATAACAATGCCCTATAATCAGAAAATAATCATTTTTAGCCTTTGGAAAATGGAACCAAAGTAAATTCTAGCTGGAAAGAAGTATCATCAAACTGATATTTTTCCAGAAGAGCAGGACCACAGCTGTTGGAGCCAATGCCATTTAATGCATAGTCAAGACAGAATACGATGCTGTCGGATTCCTCCAGTTCATAGTTATGCGCAGTGTCCTCCAACTTCTCCTGTGTGTAGCAGGATGCATTGAAGGAGAATGGCTTTTCTGCTGCTGCAGCAATACCAAACTGGGATGCTGAGAACACCACATAATCACAATCAAAATGGGATCCATTTTCCTGAGGCCGGATATAATCTTCATGCAAATCGTTTATTTTGGTACGGAATAAGGCATGGTAAGCTCCTTGGTGCTTATCACGATAGCTTTCCTGTGGCCCCATACCATAAAAACTCACATTTTTCAGTCTTTTATCTAAAAACATCCGGATGCCAAACCTTGGCAGTACCGGGAATTCATCATCTTTTTCCACATACATTACAGAACTGAGTTTTCCATCGTTGTCAATCTTCCAGTTGATCGTGATATCCAGGATTTTTTGAATAGAGTCAGCAACAACAGCAACGTGAGAAACGATAAAGATACCATGCATATTCTGAATGGTTTCTACAGTGTAGGCCCTGGTGTATGCTTTATCATAGCGTGCTCTTTTCCATTCGGACTTCAGGTACATATCATTATCCGTAGGGGCTCTCCAGATATTTAGTTCCATTGGATGGATAAGATAGTTGCGGCCGGAAAACTGCATCTGTTCAAAAAGACCGGTCCTTCTGTCCAGGGTATAAGTGAAATCTTTTGAGTTTATAGTCACTTCTGTGTCTGTTTCATGTACCCGGATTTCTTTTACCTGGTCCGTTTTTTCAAGCCAGCTTAAAGCCATCTGGTTTCTTCCGTCTTCATTTTTAAGCAGGATCTCATCAAATCCAAGAATGAAATTTTTCTTCAGGAAAGGTGTTTCCTTCTTTAAACGGTATATCAGTTTCAAATAGATTTTTCCTTCGCTGGGAATGGTTACGTTTAACTCGGTCACGCCGTCTGTATGTGGCATTACAGAGAATGGAGAAAGTTTTCCTTTTTGCACGGTGGACAGCCCGTCCTTGATTACCTCAAAGCGAATATCCAGATAATCTTTTAGATCATCAAAATCCAGGTAATTATGTAAAACCAGTTTTCCAGTTTCCTGATCATAAGAGACAACCCGCACTGGTCGGTAAACATTTTTGTATTCTAAAATCCCAGTATGAGGAGTACGGTCTGGGAATACCAGGCCATCCATACAAAAATTTCCATCGTGAAGTTCTTCATCGTGGTCGCCACCATAATAATAAATGGTTTTACCGCTTTCCGTTTTTCCGTGGGCAATGGCATGATCACACCATTCCCAGACAAATCCTCCGCACATACGGTCGTCTTTCTGGATGAGCTGGAAATAATCCTCTAAATCGCCAGGGCCGTTTCCCATGGCATGGCAGTATTCCACAAGAAGGAATGGTTTGCTTCCGTCTTCTTCAAGATATTCTTCGATTTCGTTCATGGCCGGATACATACGGCTGTACAGGTCCAGATTGGAATAATCGTAGGTCACGTCATAATTGCGGTATCTGGCGCTTTCGTATTGGGTGAGCCGGTATGGATCAAATTTTTTGGTCCACCGCAGCGCTTTTTCAAAATTACATCCATACGCACTTTCATTACCTATGGACCACATCACGATACAGAAGCGGTTCTTATCGCGCTGGACCATATGCTGAACACGGTCAAGGATTGATTCCTCCCAGATTGGATCATCCGCGATTTTTTCATTCCAGCGCTTGAAACGGTTATAATTGGTATCTTCTTTCCGGTACAGCATGTATGGGCCATGTGCTTCGATATCTGCTTCTTCAATGACCATAAAACCATATAGATCGCACATCTGATAGAAGTAAGGGGCATTTGGATAATGGCTGGAGCGTATGGAATTGAAATTGTGCTGCTTCATCAGAGACAGGTCCTTTTTGATCTGTGGCACACTAACGGTAAAACCGGTTTCTGGATCGGAATCGTGGCGGTTTACACCCCGGAATTTGATTTTTTGTCCGTTGAAGTAAATTACTTTATCACGGATTTCAATGGTCCTAAGAGCAATGTAATCGACGATGGTTTCATAACTGCTTTGTAGGGTGAGAGTGTAAAGATATGGATGCTCTGTATTCCACAGAGTAGGATTTGGAATCTTAAATTCTATGGATCCGTCATCTGAGATTGTGCCGGTAGCAACTACGGCTCTGGCTTGGTCTTCAATGGTAACAGAGACCGGGATTGAAAAATCAAAGGTCACATTCAGTTTGACCTTTGCAGTATTTTCCTTGATCTGGGTAGTGATATGATAATCCCAGATGGCCCGCTCTGGGCGTTTTAAGAGGTAAACATCCCGGAAAATGCCGTTCATGCGAAATTTGTCCTGGTCTTCCAGATATGAGCCATCGCACCATTTTAAGACCAGAACTGCAATGGTATTTTCTCCCTCTTCCAGAAATTCTGTAACATCAAATTCTGCGGTTGCATGAGGGACCTGGCTGTAGCCGGTATACTTTCCATTGAGCCAGACAAAAAAGCAGCTGTCAACTCCTTCAAAATTCAGATAAATTCTTGGCGCATCGATATTTTCATGGTAAGTAAATTTTCGGACGTAGGCTCCACAGGGAATATCCTGCGGGAGATAAGGCGGATCAAATGGAAAAGGGTAGCGGATGTTGGTGTACTGGGGTGAATCATATCCGGCAATCTGCCAGACTCCGGGAACAGTAATGTCATCAAAATCTTTTGTATTAAAGCTGGTCCTGTAAAATGCTTCTTTTAGGTCATAAACACTTTTATAATACTGGAATTTCCAGACTCCATTTAATAACTGAAAGCGGTCGGAATCTTCCCGGTGTTCGATCAGCGTGTTCATTTTCTGCGATGCTGGAATATAATAGGACCTCATCGGCATTGTGTTATCATGCAGTATGCTTAAATCTTCATAATAACGCGGTATCATCATGGTTAACCCCTCCTGATGTGCTGTGGGCCTTCTTCAAAAGAAGGTGGATTATATAGTTCTGCAATCGTATAAGGATATTTTACAGAATTATGCTGTGCATGTACATGAATAGAAATAGACGAAATATGCACAAAATGATATACTATCCCAAAGGGGGTATGCAAATGTATATGAATACTGGGTATCTGAACCAGTCCCACCAGGATTTTAAGGATAAACGGCAGCCACTCGTTGTTGGCAGCTGTGGCTGTTACCGCTTATCAACATATCCGAAACTGCCAACGTATCGGCCACGAGGCCGTCTGGATTATCAGATCATTTATATTGCTTCAGGAAAGGGATACTTTCATTTTGATTCTCCAGAAAATGAAACGATTGTCCCGGCCGGCAATATCGTGTTGTTTCGACCGAAGGAACTTCAAAAGTATGAATACTATGGAAAAGATAAGACTGAGGTGTATTGGATCCATTTCACTGGAGGCAATATAAAGAATCTTCTCAGAAGGTATGGATTCGCGGATAAGAAGAGAATCTTTCCTGTAGGAACATCACCAGAGTATGAGCGCCTTTTTAAGAGGATTATCCTGGAACTGCAAAAGTGCCAGGAAGAGTACGAAGAGACGCTTGTTCATTTGCTGCAGCTTCTTTTGATCGAATTTGAACGGGAACTGACAAGAGAGCATGTCCTGAAGGATGAATATATGGATCGCGAAATGGAAGTGGCTATTTCTTATTTCAGTTCCTCATACAATCTGGAGATTAATGTTAAAGAATATGCATATTCAAAGGGAATGAGCACAAGCTGGTTCATTCGCAACTTTAAAAAATATACAGGGGAAACACCCATACAGTTTATTACATCAGTGCGTATCATGAATGCACAAATTTTATTAGAAACAACGGCTTATTCAGTCAATGAAATTTCGCAGATTGTAGGATACAGCAATCCATCCTATTTCAGCCGTGCATTCCGCAGTAAGAAGGGATACTCCCCACAGCAGTATCGAAACAGAATGCGGGAGATGGAATAAGCTGCAGGAACATAGAAAGAGGAGATATGCTGTGTTTTTTTCATTTGTAATGATCATGTTTCAGATGGTATTTGTTTGCGTATGTGCTGTGATACTTTTTCTGATCGTAAAAAATATATCTACATGGAATAAGAATAACCATTCACCCAAGCTTACCGTGTCGGCAACGGTTGTGGCCAAACGTACCCAGGTTACTCAGCAGCAACATGCAAATGCGGGGGATCCTACAGGTGCCCATGGTTTTAGCACAACCACCTCAACTTCCTACTATGTGACTTTTCAGGTGGAGAGCGGTGACCGGATGGAACTTAGGGTGAGTAGATCAGAATATGGACTGCTGGCAGAGAGAAACCAGGGAAACTTAAGTTTTCAGGGAACGAGATATTTAGGATTTGAAATTACTTCCTGATGCTGATAGTCTGACGACTATGCATCCGTAAGATAGATTGCCGGCAAATGGCTTTCTATGCCAGGATGATGAGGCCGAAGGGAAGTGAACGGCATGGTCAACGATGAAGAACTTTTAGTCGTAGCATTCGATATCCAACTCCGATATGGGTTTGAATCTGCGTGGGAGTGTTTGATGTTGATTGTGTTTTTTCTGGAGTGTGGTCATGAAAACCAGGAAGGAGGCCATATTAATTTTCAAGCAGAACATCGGTCAATATCCGGCCGGACTAAAAAATCCAGAAATAATAAAAGTAGCTGTATAGCCGAAAGGCAAGCAATAGTGGTGTCATGGACGCACCCTGAAAAAAGGCGGTATCCCGCCAGATTTCAGATGCTCTGGTAACTTAGTTACCGAGTAGTTCATATTCAGAATCGCCATAGACCGGCATTTTATCCTGATTCAAGAAGGTATAGCTTTCTTCCTGTTCCACATAACGTATACCATGGGTTTGTCAAGTTTTTTGTGTAAGTTTAAAAAATTTTTTGGGGAGGGAAAACTCCCCGTTTTTATACCGGAACTCTTTCGAAAGTTAATTCGTTAAAGTATCCTTTAAAAGCTCTTCCAGTTCATCGTTTATTTCACGCGCTTTCTGATAAGCGGAATCAAGCATTCATATACAACATAAAAAAGCATAAATCTTCAGTAAATGAATTATTTCTGATCAAGTATGGACTGAATTTGTTTCATTAATTGCTCGTAGTTTGCTTGATCATCGATTCCGCCCATGAAAGGTTCGCTAATGATATTTCCGCTTTTATCTACGAGAACTGTTGGTGGAAATGCTATAATGTTTCCTGCATATTTTCCAACTGTTGAATCGGAAGCGAAAGTCAAGTTTTTGTAGGAAACTCCTTGGGACTTGAGGATGTCTTTCGCTTCTTTGATCCCATCCTGATTATCATCTAATGTGTCTGTATTGATACCAACAACTTCGCCGCCCATTTTTTTAATTTTATCATTTAATTCATTCAGTTTAGAAAGTTCTTCAACGCAAGGCTTGCATCCGCTGAACCAGAAGTTTACAACCGTAACTTTATTTTTGGAGAATAGGCTTTCATCTACATCGAAAAGTTCCATCAGGTAGTAGATGCATTCCTGCGCGAGGTAAAACTCAAAAAAGTCTGTACACTTGAAGAACTTAATGCTCTCTGGAGTGTTTACCTGGACGAGTATTATCACAAGGATAGTCATGCTGCCATTGCCGAATACTACGCCAGCATGGGAGTAGAAATTCCTCCAGAAGGCATTACTCCTTTGCAGGAATTCAACCGGGATACCAGACCACTGACCTTCCTTGATGCGTCTGTTGTTGCGGAAGCTTTTTTGCATCACGCAAACCGAAAAGTTGACAAAGGCGGATGTATCAGTTTTCATGGACGGAAGTATGAAACAACCCCAGCTTTGATTGGACATACCGTAGAGATTTCTTATGATCCAGTATCTCCAGATACGCTGACAATACGGTATCCCGGCATTGTGCCATTTACCGCCACTCCGCTGCAGATAAGTTCTTATTGCAATCAGGAACAGGTAATACCAGCAAGTATGCTTCCAGTACAGCCGGAAACATCGCGTCTTCTGGATGCGCTGGAAAAGAAACATCAGGAATCGAAAGAACGACTGGCTGATGCCATTTCCTATGCATCACTGAGGAAGGAGAAGGCAAGCCATGTATGAACAGTTCTTTGATATGAAGCATACCCCCTTCACCAGAAATGTGCCAGCGGATCAGCTGTTCGAAAGCCAGGCCATGAGAGAAACTCTTGGCAGGCTCTGTTACGCTGCGGACCGACAACTCTTTGCCGTAGTAACAGCAGAACCCGGATGTGGAAAATCCACTTTGATCCGACGGTTTTACGAAGAACTTCCTAAAGAAAAGTATATCGTACTGTATCTGTCAGATTCAAAGCTGACACCCAGATGGTTCTACAAAGGTCTGTTGGATCAGCTTGGCCTGGAATCCCGCTTTTACCGCGGTGATTCCAAACGGCAACTTCAACAGGAGATTGAAATCATTCGTGGTGTCCGTCATCAAAAGCTAGTCTGCATTCTTGATGAGGCACATCTGTTAGAAAAAGAAACGCTGGAAGAATTCCGTTTTCTGCTGAATTACCGTTTTGATTCCATGAGTCCGATGGTTGTGGTGCTGGTCGGTCAGACAGAACTCTGGGACAACAAGCTGAAACTTCAAAAGTACTCCGCAATCCGGCAACGAATTGACATGTACTGTACACTGCCGCATCTGGATCGCGCTGAAACAGAACAGTACGTAAACAGCTATCTGGAGTATGCAGGATGTTCGCAAACGATATTTACTGAGAAAGCACTTGATGAGATCTATCGCATTTCAACTGGTATCCCAAGAATGATTAACCGTGTTTGCGAAAAGACGCTCATGTATGCTTTTCAAAAGCAAAATCGCCTGATTGATGATTACATGGTGAAATATGTTGCAGAGCATGAACTCATCAACGGGTAGGTTCTGGCCGGGGCATGTGCCCCGGCTTCCAGTAAAAAGGAGAAGCGGAAAATGATGTATTTACAATTATTCTTGAGCTTTATTCAGGTCGGAATATTCAGTTTTGGCGGTGGATATGCAGCTATGCCGTTGATTCAGAGTCAGGTAGTTACTAACCATAGGTGGCTTACCATGTCAGAATTTACAGATCTTATTACAATATCGCAGATGACCCCCGGACCTATTGCAGTTAATTCGGCAATTTTTGTAGGACTCAAGATTGCAGGTGTACTCGGGGCAGTGGTCGTTACGTTTGGATGCATTTTGCCGTCCTGTATTATTGTAACCGTGTTAGCAAAATTGTATCTAAAGTATAGAAGCGTGGATATGATGCAGGAGGTATTGCATTCACTTCGCCCTGCAGTAGTAGCAATGATAGCGTCAGCGGGAATTTTGATTCTTATGACGGCTTTTTGGGGAAATGGTACGGTTACCTTTGTTAAAACAAAATGGGTTATGGTTTTAATTTTTATTATATGTGTAGCTTTATTGCGGAAAACAAGAATGAATCCTATTTGGGTCATGGTATACCCATTTTATTTCTGATGAAATTTGAAGTGGGGGCTTCTGAGGAGTTTTTTGACTCCCGTTTGCAGAGAAAAAAGCCTACTATGAGAAAATGGGAAAAAACTTAAGCGTGACACCGGCCAGATATAAGTCGGAGTTTCCGTGGCTGAAGGAAGTAGACAGTCTGGCATTGTGTAATGCACAGATGCATCATTTCTTTCATGATGTTTCTGTAGGCTTTCCAAAGTTCAGATCAAAAAAGAAGCCAGTAAAAAGCTATACAACCAATTGTGTGAATGGAAACACCGTCTTACAGAATGGAAGGTTAAAACTTCCAAAAGCTGGCTGGGTCCGCATCAGACAGCATCGGAAGATTGAGGAAGGTTACCAGTTGAAAGGTGCAACCATCACTCAGGAAGCAGATGAACGATACTATGTTGCTTTGTTATATTCCTGCGAGGAACCGGTGAACGAAATCAGGAAAGCTGAATCCGCGATTGGTCTTGATTTTTCCATGAAGGAGTTATATGTGGATTCCAATGGAAATCGTGCAGCATATCCTCATTTTTTCTCAAAAGCTCAGAAGAAGCTGGCAAGGGAGCAGCGTAAACTGAGCCACTGCGAACTAAGAAGTAGCCGTTATAAAAAGCAAAAGAAGAAAGTGGCACGGATCCATACCCATATCGCACATCAGCGAAAAGATTTTTTGCATAAGGAGTCGAGGAAGATAGCCAATTCCTATGATATCGTGTGCATGGAAGATCTGAATATGAAAGAAATGAGCCAGGATATGTGTTTTGGAAAGCGTGTTCATGACAATGGCTGGGGAATGTTCACGGATTTTCTGGCATATAAAATGGAACGCGCCGGGAAGAAACTGGTCCGTATTGACCGCTGGTATCCCAGCTCCAAGACCTGCAGCTGTTGTGGAAACATAAAAGAGGATTTGCAATTGAGTGATCGCATTTATGAGTGTGTGTGCGGAAATCGAATGGACCGGGATCAAAACGCAGCAATCAATATATGCAGGGAAGGTATTCGAATATCTGGAATGATGCCGGATATAGAAAAGAAAATTTCCTGATCTTTGCAATAAAAATTCCAATAATATCATTCTAATAAAACTGTGGGACACACGGGGATAGCTCGCTTATGCTTTGCCCTATAGGGCAATCGAACGAAAAACTCACACTTCAAGTGTTGGCTAAGTGGTGGGAGAGTATGTAACCCCTATCATTTTGTGCATATTCTGTCTCATAAAAGATATGGAGTTTTCCCACGCATTTTTGTATAGTAGTTACAACGTATTGAAAAGGCAGGATGACAAAGATTATTATATGAAAAGGGGATTAAAATGGAAGAGAAGACATACCTGAAATGGCATAACAAAGTGGGATACGGAAGCGGTGATATTGCAGGAAACGTAGTTTATGCGTTCCTGTCATCTTTTGTCATGATTTACCTGACAAATACAATTGGCTTAAATTCAGGAATCGTTGGCACATTAATTGCAGTATCCAAATTATTTGATGGTATAACGGATATTTTTTTTGGAACCATGATCGACCGGACAAAGAGCAAAATGGGTAAGGCAAGACCCTGGATGTTTTATGGTTTCTTTGGCTGTGCTATCACGCTCTACGGAGTTTTTGCGATCCCTACTAATATGGGTAAAACCGCGCAGTATGCCTGGTTCTTTATTTGTTATACTCTGTTAAACGCAGTATTCTATACGGCAAATAACATCGCATATGCAGCACTGACTTCTCTGGTAACAAAGAACAGTAAAGAACGAGTGCAGATGGGTTCTTTCCGTTTCATGTTTTCCTTTGCTACAAACCTTGCAATTCAGTCTATTACTGTAGGAGCAGTTGAGCTTCTCGGCAACGGTGCAGCAGCATGGAGAATCATTGCACTCATTTACTGTGTGATCGGTATCATTACCAATACACTTGCTGTATTTTCCGTAAAAGAACTTCCGGAAGAAGAATTAAAATCCAATAGTTCTACGGGACTTGAGGATGACAAGCTTACTTTCAAGCAGACTGTAAAGCTGTTGTTTGCAAACAAGTATTTTTCCATGATCTGTGTGATTTACATTTTACAGCAGCTTCGTGCGGCAATGGTTAATGTGGGAATTTTCTTTATGACCTATGTTCTGTTAAATAAGAACTTATTCGGTGTGTTCTCATGGGCCAACAATATCCCTCTGATTATTGCCCTGGCGATTACACCAATGCTGGTAGCAAAGGCGAATGGAATGTACAAGCTGAATAAATACAGCTATGTATTTGCAAGCTTTTCCCGTCTGCTGGTAGTATTTGCAGGTTATATGGGAAGTATTCCGCTGATGCTATTATTTATCGCAATGACCTCTTTAGGTGAAGGCCCTTGGCAGGGTGATATGAGTGCAGTTATTGCACAGTGTTCCGAATACACCTATTTAAAGAGCGGAAAACGTATTGATGGTTCCATGTTCTCATGCACTTCCATGGGTATAAAACTTGGCGGCGGTATTGGTATTGCTCTTTCCGGATGGTTGCTTGACATCAGTGGATATATCAATATGGATAATGCTGTTCAGCCGGCCAGCTGTATCAAAATGATGTACTTTATGTACCTCTGGCTGCCATTTATCTTTGATATCATCATTACGGTTATCCTTTCCTTCTTAAATGTGGAGGGTGCAAACCGCGAATTAATTGAAAATATGCAGGAATCATAAATCAATAGCCTCTAAAGTTTTCTTTAGGGGCTTATTTTAGAAAAGGAGAAGATAGAACATGAACGCAGATATGAAATGGTTGGATAATCCGGAAGTATTCCGGGTAAATCAGCTGGAAGCGCACAGTGATCATACTTATTATGAAAGCTATGAAGCACTGGAAAAGAAGGAAAACGCACTGATCCAGTCTTTAAATGGACAGTGGGAATTTGTTTTCAGTAAGAATGTTAAGAGCAGACCGGAAAACTTCTATGAAGAGGATTTTGATGCGAAAAACTTTGATAAGATCATGGTGCCGGGCCATATTGAACTGGCTGGATATGATAAGATCCGCTACATCAATACCATGTACCCATGGGAGGGAAAAGAATACCGCAGAGGCGCCTACAGCATGGAGAGCACCGGAGACGGAGCCGGAATGTTCAGCGAAGCTGAGTATAATCCGGTAGGTTCCTATATCAAACGCTTTGATCTGGATCCGGAGCTGTGCTCTAAGAGAGTCCGTATCTGCTTTGAAGGCGTGGAAGAGGCAATGTATCTGTGGCTGAACGGTCAGTTCGTAGGATATGCAGAGGATAGCTTTACTCCTTCCGAGTTTGATCTGACGCCATTCATCCGGGAAAAGGGCAATGTACTGGCGGTACAGGTGCACAAGATGAGTACGGCAGCATTCCTGGAAGATCAGGATTTCTTCCGCTTTTTTGGAATTTTCAGAAATGTTACCCTGCGTGCGGTTCCTGAGATCCATCTGGAGGATGTGTGGTTCCGCCCGGAATTGTATAAGGATAATGCGAGCGGCAAATTATCCGTAAATCTGAAAGTATCCGCACCAGAGAACCGTAAAATCAATGCCCGGTTTGTGTTAAAGGATCAGGAAGGCAGTGTTGTGCTGGAAAAATCTGCTGCCCTGCAGGAGAAAAACGGAATCTACACTGAAGAAATTCAGACAGATGATGCGCAGGTAAAAGCCTGGGACAACCATCACCCGTATCTCTACCATGCATATGTGGAGCTGACGGATGAAAGCGGAAATCTGGCTGAAGTAGTACCGTATGACATCGGCTTTAGACGGATCGATGTGATCGACAAGGTGATCCATTTAAATGGGAAACGCCTGGTCCTGACCGGTGTGAACCGTCACGAGTGGAGCCCTAAAACAGGCCGCTGCATCAGTATGAACGAAATGAAATCCGATATTGAATGCATCTTAAGAAATAATATCAATGCCGTGCGCACCTGCCATTATCCGGATCAGATCCCGTGGTATTATATGTGCGACGCAGCAGGAATCTATATGATGGCTGAAAACAACTTAGAAAGCCACGGAACCTTCCAGAAGCTTGGTGCGATCGAACCTTCCTGCAACGTGCCGGGATCAATCCCGCAGTGGAAAGAGGCTGTGGTAGACAGAGCCAGAAGCAACTTTGAAACGTTTAAAAACCATACCGCCATTTTATTCTGGTCCCTGGGAAATGAGTCCTATGCTGGGGATGATATCGAGGCCATGAACACCTATTATAAAGAGAAACAAGACGGCCGCCTGATCCATTATGAAAGCTCCTTCTATAACAGAGCTTATGAAGACACAATTTCCGATGTGGAAAGCCGTATGTATGCAAAGCCGTATGAGATCGAAGAATATTTGGACAATGATCCAAAAAAGCCTTACCTCTTATGTGAGTTCATGCATGACATGGGAAACTCCATGGGTGGACTTGGCACCTACATGCACCTGATTGATAAATATGACATGTACCATGGTGGATTTATCTGGGACTTTATTGATCAAGCACTTTATGTAAAGGATGAAGTTACGGGGAAAGAAGTGCTCCGCTATGGTGGAGACTTTGATGACAGACCTTCCGATTATGAATTTTCAGGAGATGGAATTGTATTTGCAAACCGTGTGGAGAAGCCGGCTATGCAGGAAGTGAGGTATTATTATGGTTTATACAGATAATGGGAAATTGAGAGTGGTTTATGGTGACTATGTGCTCGGTGTACACGGAAAAGGGTTCGACTATACGTTCTCTTATGCTCAGGGCGGTCTGGAGTCTATTGTAAAAAACGGCTATGAATGGCTGTACCGTTGCCCGAAGCCGACCTTCTGGAGAGCACTGACAGATAACGACCGGGGAAGCAAATTCCATATTAAAAGCGGCAGCTGGATGGCAGCAGATACGTTTATCGACTGTCAGAATGTCGAAGTCATCATGGACGGTGAAATGCAGAAGCAGTATGCTCCGGACAATAATATCTATGAGGGCGACGTATCTGCAGATGAGATCATTGTAAAATTCACCTATAAGACCATCAGCAATCCTTCCGCGACAGTTCTGGTAAGCTATACTGTGACCGGAAACGGAAAAATCAGGGTGGATGTAGAATACCACGGAGTAAAGGGTCTCCCGGAGCTTCCTGTGTTTGGCATGAGATTCATTATGCCGACACTTGCAGACAGCTACATGTATGAGGGCTTATCCGGAGAAACCTATCCGGACCGGAAAGCAGGCGCTGTAAAAGGGGTATATCAGGTGAGTGATTTAAGCCTTACCCCATACCTTGTTCCGCAGGATTGTGGAATGCATATGGATACGGACTGGCTGGAGGTTACGAGATATACGAGTCTTGATAACAGCAGAAGGGATTATTCTTTGCAGATCTTAAAAATTGAAAAAACAGACGAGCCGTTTGCTTTTTCCTGCCTTCCATATACAGCAGAAGAGATTGAAAACGCAACACACTATGAAGAACTGCCGCCGGCAAGAAGGACTGTTCTGTGCGTTTGTGGCGCAGTAAGAGGTGTTGGTGGAATTGACAGCTGGGGAAGTGACGTGGAGGAAGCATACCGCATCAATGCAGAAAATGTTATTTCCTATTCCTTTGCCATCTGCTAAGCCTCCGCGCAACCGGAAAAATAACCATCGTGTGAAACGAAATGGAAATATCTGTGTATTGTATGGGGAATGAAAAATGAATCTGGAAGAACGTATAAAAGCAGGCATGCTGTTTTATGAATCCGGGCATGTAGATCCGGTCAATCAGGAGATAGAAGAACGCCTGAAAAATGAGCGGAAAGACTGCAAAGAATTGATGTTTGATTATAATCACTGCAGACCGGGAGATCAGGATCGGCAGCTAAAAATTTTAAAGGAACTGCTTGGTTCTTGTGGGAATCATGTGTATATCGAAGATGGGCTCCATATGTCTTACGGGAAGCATGTATATTTAGGTGATTATTTCTATGCAAATTTTAATCTGACAATCTGGATTTAGGAAAGCTGTTCATCCAGAAGCTAAATTTTACCAGGGCGATATCCGGGACAGAGCTTTTATGGATTCTGTATTTGAAAAAGAAGATATCGACGGTGTCATTCACTTTGCAGCAAGTTCCCAGGTTGGGGAAAGCATGAAGGACCCGCTTAAGTATTACAGTAATAATTTATGCGGTACCGAGGTGCTTTTGGAGAGCATGGTGGTTCATGGAATTGACAAGATCGTCTTTTCGTCCACAGCGGCAACGTATGGAGAGCCTGAGAGCATTCCGATCCTGGAAACCGATCCGACTGTTCCGACCAACTGCTATGGCGAAACGAAGCTGTCCATGGAAAAAATGTTCCACTGGACCTCCATCGCACACAATTTAAGATATGTTTCCCTGCGCTACTTTAATGCCTGTGGCGCGCATCCGAATGGAAAAATTGGTGAGGCTCATAATCCTGAAACACATCTGATCCCGCTGATTCTTCAGGTACCGAACCACCAGAGAGAGTATATTTCCATTTTCGGTACGGATTATGATACAAAAGATGGCACCTGCGTAAGGGATTATATCCATGTCAATGACCTCGCTCAGGCACATATTCTGGCTATGAACTATCTGCGAAACGGCGGAAAGAGCGATATCTTTAACCTTGGAAACGGAGTCGGCTTTACTGTGAAAGAGGTTGTGGAAACTGCCAGAGAAGTAACCGGACATCCGATCCCTGCAAAGGAAGAAGCACGAAGAGCAGGAGATCCATCAACTCTGATTGCTTCCAGTGGAAGAGCAAAAGGTATCCTGGGATGGAAACCGCAGTATGCAGATCTGAGAGTAATCATTGAAACAGCCTGGAAATGGCATCAGGCCCATCCACATGGGTACAAAGCTGATTAAAGGGGGAAGATTGCTATGATCAATACACAGATCAATGAACTTGTGGCTTATGGCTTAAAATGTGGTCTGGTATCGGAGGATGATCAGATTTTTGTGACAAATCAGTTATTAGACCTCTTTCGTCTTTCGGAGTTTCATGAAGAAGAAATCCTGAAAAGCCGGCCATTAGCTGAAATTCTGGAAGATATGGTCTCTTATGCTCATCAGAAGGGAATTCTGGAAGAAGATACCATCGCTTGGAAAGATCTATTTGATACCAGGATCATGGGGCTGTTAACTCCGCTGCCGTCTGTTGTCAGATCCAGGTTTCAAAGCCTTTACCAGGAAGACAGAAAAAAGGCCACAGATTATTTCTATAAATTGAGCCAGGATACAAATTATATCCGTACAGACCGCATCGCAAAAGATGAAAAATGGGTAACGGATACCGAGTATGGTCCGATAGATATTACCATTAACCTGTCTAAGCCGGAAAAAGATCCGAGAGACATTGCCCGGGCCGGCGCAGTAAAAAGTACCGGATATCCAAGCTGCCTCTTATGCAAAGAGAACGAAGGGTTTGCAGGAAATCTTTCTCATCCGGCAAGGCAGAACCACCGGGTGATCCCGATCAAACTGGGCGCAGAACAGTATTTCCTACAGTATTCTCCGTATGTTTACTACAATGAACACTGCATCATTTTCAATGAAGCGCACCGGCCAATGAAGATTGACCAGGCTGTATTTAGAAAACTATTGGAATTTGTAAAGTTGTTTCCGCACTATACGGCCGGCTCCAACGCGGACCTTCCGATTGTCGGCGGTTCCATTTTAAGCCATGATCATTTTCAGGGTGGCGGCTATGTCTTTGCAATGGCCAAGGCACCTTATGAGAGTGAATTTGTCATTCCGGGCTATGAGGATCTGACAGCCGGTATCGTGAGATGGCCCATGTCTGTTATCCGATTAAGAGGAACCGATACAGAAAGGATTACTCTGGCAGCAGATCATATCCTTACTGCATGGCGCAGATATACCGATAAGGAAGCTTTCATTTTTAGTGAAACAGACGGAACACCGCACAATACGATTACTCCGATCGCAAGAATGCATGGAAATCTGTATGAACTGGATCTGGTACTTCGAAACAATGTTACAACGGATGAGTGCCCGTGGGGTGTATATCATCCGTCTGCAGACCTTCACCATATAAAGAAGGAAAACATCGGCCTGATCGAAGTAATGGGACTGGCTGTTTTGCCGGCGCGGCTGAAAAAGGAAATGGCGCTTTTGGAACAATATATCCTTGAAAAGCAGGATGTCCGCAGCAATCCGCAGATCGAAAAGCATGCAGACTGGGTGGATTCCTGGCTTGGATCCTATGAAATAACAGAGGATAACATCCATGCCATTCTGCAGAAAGAAATTGGAAAAGTGTTTGTCCAGGTTTTGGAATGCGCCGGTGTATATAAGAATACAAAAAAGGGAAGAATTGATTTCGGACGGTTTATCGAAACTTTGTAAAAGCCGATACGAACTGACCGGTCAGCAGGTGGTTTAAATTTTATATTTTTTACAAAACCTTCCACTTTTCAAAAAATTCAAAATTACTGTTGACAAACAATATGTTTTACGATATAATCATCTACGTTGCTTGAGAAAATAGCAACGCAGAGATGCAGAAGTGGCGGAATTGGCAGACGCGCACGGTTCAGGTCCGTGTGGTAGTAATACCTTGAGGGTTCGACTCCCTTCTTCTGCAGGAGATGAGCAGGAGGTCAGGAAACTGGCTTCCTGTTTTTGCTTTCCGGATATTTTGGAGAAGATAAACGGAAAACTATTATTTGGAATAATAAAGAAAGGTGGGGGGACAGCAGATGCTGGAACTAAAACATCTCTCCTTTGAAGTAAATGATGACAAGGGAGAAAAAGGAATCATCAAAGATATCAGCCTGAAGGTGAATGATGGCAAATTTGTGGTCATTACAGGACCAAACGGAGGTGGAAAATCCACCACAGCAAAGCTGATCATGGGGATCGAACGCCCGACCGGCGGTCAGATTTTCTTTGACGGAGAAGATATTACAGAGAAGAACATTACGGAAAGAGCAAGGATGGGCATCAGTTTTGCTTTCCAGCAGCCAGTCCGTTTTAAAGGTGTTCAGGTATTGGATCTTCTGCGTCTGGCATCAGGAAAGAAGCTGTCAGCAGCGCAGGCCTGTCAGTATTTGTCCGAGGTAGGACTTTGTGCAAAAGATTATATCAACCGTGAGATTAACGCAAGTCTTTCCGGTGGTGAATTAAAGAGAATTGAGATCGCTACTGTTATTGCAAGAAATGCAAAGCTTTCTGTTTTTGACGAACCGGAAGCGGGGATCGATCTTTGGAGCTTCCAGAACCTGATCCAGGTATTTGAGCGTATGAGAAAGAATAATAATGGCTCCATTCTCATTATTTCCCATCAGGAGCGTATTTTAAATATTGCAGATGAGATCGTTGTGATCGCAGATGGCAAGATCGTAAAACAGGGAACCAGAGAAGAGATCATGCCTGAAATTATGGGAACCGCAGCAGCAGTAGGCGTTTGTTCCGGTTTTACGGGAAATGACGGAAAGGAGGATCAGGAATGATGGATCAGATCCAGGAGAGACTTCTTGCAGAAGTAGCTGACCTTCACGGAGTGCCGGAAGGTGCTTACAATATCCGTGCTAACGGGAAAATGGCTGGAAGAAGTACCACAGCCAACATTGATATTACAACTAAAACAGATAAACCGGGAATTGATATTAAGATCAAGCCGGGAACAAAGCATGAAAGTGTCCATATTCCGGTAGTGGTAAGTGCCAGCGGATTAAAAGAAATGGTTTACAATGATTTCTACATTGGCGAAGACTCTGATGTAGTGATCGTAGCAGGCTGTGGTATCCACAACTGTGGCGATCAGGACTCTGAGCATGACGGCATCCACAGATTTTTCATTGGAAAGAATGCGAAAGTTAAATACGTAGAAAAGCATTACGGTGAAGGTGACGGTACAGGAAAACGTGTTCTGAATCCGGGAACAGAAGTATATATGGAAGAAAACAGCCAGATGGAAATGGAGATGGTCCAGATCAAGGGTGTTGACTCTACCATCCGGACCAATACAGCGAAACTGGCAGCAGGTGCCAGACTGGTAGTAAGAGAGCGTCTTCTCACTCATGGGGCCCAGGTGGCTGAAAGTATCTATGAGGTAGAGTTAAATGGTGAAGGCTCCAGTGCTGATGTAGTATCCCGTTCCGTTGCTAAGGGAACCTCCAAACAGACTTTCCGTGCCAGCATTGCAGGAAATGCAAAGTGCAGCGGTCATACAGAATGTGACGCCATTATCATGGACGATGCAAAGATCCTGGCAGTTCCGGGACTGGAAGCAAACGACGTAGATGCAGCTTTGATCCATGAGGCAGCTATCGGAAAGATTGCCGGTGAGCAGCTGATCAAACTGATGACATTGGGACTGACTGAGGAAGAGGCAGAGAATCAGATCATTAATGGATTTTTGAAGTAAGACAGATCTGAAAATGTCATATTAACTATGTTTTGATGCATAAGTATTAGGGAAAGGGCGTAAGAAAGCAGGAAAATATAACAGATATGGCAATTGCAGCCAATACAGACCAGAAGAGGGAAAACCTTTTAAATCTGTCTTTAAGTGTATCAGAAGAAGAGAGGATGCGTTCTGAAAGTCTGGAAACCGGCTTTGACCGTGAAGAACGGACCTGGGAGCTGATTGTTAAGTATTTTGGTGATCTTAGTGGATTGCGGGAACGGGGCATCCAGGTACGGGAATTGTTAAGTGGTTATGGTATACTGAAGGTGCCGGAATATCTGGTGGACTTTGTTACAAACTTACCGGAAATTGAATATATAGAAAAACCTAAGAGGCTGTTCTTTGCTGTAAATCAGGCAAGAGCGGCCTCTTGTTTATTGGACGTGCAGCAAGGGATTGGTGGAGAAAATGCAAATTCAGACCCTTTAGAAAATATATTTGGTATGGACGGGGGCACTGTGACGGAAAGAGTATCAGCAGAGACTAAGCTGCCAACGGATCTGACTGGAAAAGGCGTTCTCATTGCTATTATCGATTCCGGTATTGATTACCTTCATCCGGATTTTCAAAATCCAGACGGCACCAGCCGCATCCTGTATCTATGGGATCAGGGCCGGGATATTGTATACACGAAAGAGGAGATAAATGAGGCTCTGTCAGCATACCGGGAAGGTTCTGGGGGGCGAAACAGGGCTGCGGCACTGCAGATTGTTCCTTCTGCGGATACAAGTGGCCATGGAACGGCAGTAGCTGCTATTGCAGCAGGAAATGGCAGAGGAAGCAGCGGGCTATACCGTGGTGTAGCCTGTGAAAGTGAGCTGATGGTGGTAAAACTGGGTATCCCTCTTGCAGATAATTTTCCCAGAACTACCCAGTTAATGGAAGCAGTAGATTTCGTTCTTCGCACAGCCAGACAGCTGGGACGGCCGGTGGCAGTAAATTTAAGCTTTGGAAATACATACGGTTCTCACGACGGAACCAGTCTTTTAGAAACCTTTTTAGATGATATGACAGGATATGGCAGAAATGTGATCGTAGCGGGGACCGGAAATGAGGGAGCCGGAGCAGGTCATACAGGCGGTCTGCTGGAAATGGGAAGAGAGCAGGTCATAGAGCTGTCTGTATCAGCCTTTGAAAATAGTTTTGGGGTGCAGTTGTGGAAATCCTATGCAGATATATTTTCTATTTCCCTAAGATCGCCTTCAGGTGCTATTATGGGAACTTTACAGGAAAATCTGGAGAAACAGCGTTTTAGAAGTGAAAATACAGAGATCCTGAGTTATTATGGAAAACCTTCTCCTTACAGCATGGCGCAGGAGGTATATTTTGATTTTATACCAGCAGGAGATTATATAGACAGCGGCATCTGGCAGTTTATCCTGACACCGGAAAGGATCATTACCGGTCAGTTTGATTTATGGCTTCCTTCCAAAGCTGCATTAAATAATGATACCCGCTTTTTAAAAAGTACCCCGGAAACTACACTGACTATTCCCTCTACAGCCAGAAAAATTATTTCTGCAGGCGCCTATGACTTTCGCACAAGAGCTTATGCTGACTTCTCAGGCCGTGGTTTTACCCGGCAGACCAATCAGGTAAAACCAGATCTGGTGGCTCCGGGGGTGAATATTATCACAGCCGGAAACAGGGGCGGCTACGAAGCTGTTACAGGAACATCTTTCGCAGCGCCCTTTGTTACCGGAGCGGCAGCCCTTTTGATGCAATGGGGGATCATCAACGGAAACGATCCGTTTCTATACGGTGAAAAAGTAAAAGCCTGCCTCATCCGCGGTGCCAGACATTTACCGGGATATGATATCTGGCCAAATGCGCGGGTGGGGTATGGCAGTTTATGTGTATCGGAAAGCCTTCCTTTGCGGAGTGGGGGAGAGGGCTAACGATTATCGATCTTTTCCGGATACATATCGTGGTGTGTCAGCCGGTCAAAAGCTACTTTTTCCCATAATGTATCTTTTTTTCCATAGTTACAGTAGGGATCAATGGATATACCGCCGCGAGGGGTGAATTTTCCCCAGACTTCAATATATTTTGGGTCCATCAGGCGGATCAGGTCTTTCATAATAATATTGACACAATCTTCATGAAAGTCACCATGATTGCGGAAACTGAACAGATACAATTTCAAGGATTTACTCTCCACCATGCGTTCACCGGGAACGTATGAAATATAGATCGTGGCAAAATCAGGCTGTCCGGTTTTTGGACAAAGGCTGGTAAATTCAGGACAGTTAAACTTTACAAAATAATCATTTTCTGGGTGTTTATTGGGAAAAGTTTCCAGGACTTCCGGAGCATAGTCTGCCCTGTATACATTGGTTTGGTTTCCCAAAAGGCTGACGCCTTCCAGTTCTTTTTCGTTTCTTCCAGTCATTTTCATATCCCCCTATGCGTTGCTTATAGAATGTTTTGGGTAAAATACCTGTTCAAGTGCCTTGGACAGTGCTACGCCGCATACAGCAGGTACTGTTTGCCCGATACACAGGCTAAGTGCCAGTGCCCCATAAGGCATGTGGACCATAGGTGACAGCCATAGTGCGACACCAAGGCCCGGTACAAGCGTGATCGGGAAAAAGATCATAAAACGCGGCAGGTGGAATTTTTTGATCAGCATGACAATACCAGATGTTACAATGCCGACGATAAAACCTCCGACCATGTCAATGATGCCGAAACCTCCAAGCATATTTGCGATGAAATTAGCGAGACCAAGCGGGATAACCAGGAACGGAAAAAGATAAGAAAGGGCATATAAAGAAGTTACAATACGGATCTGATAAGCCCCGAAAGAAAAACTTTGTGTCATAAATAAAATAACAACATAAAGCGCAATCACAATGCCGGAAGTTGTAAGTTTCCGGACGTTAGTAAAAGTTTGATTTTCCATGTTTGTTCACCTCCAAAATATAATCACAACAACAATTGATCATAGTTAATATTTGTTGTCCCTAGTTTTATTTTGTGACAGGATGGTCTCGAACTGTCAATCGTATCTGGAAGTTACAGACCTGAGTAGTATAGAACAAAATGGAGATGAAAGCAAGGAGTTTTTTAATTATCTTCCGGATGAGTATGTGATGAGTATGTGATAAGCATGTGCCATATTTGATGACTGTGGAAGAGCTGGCTTTTGCAGATGAAGCGTGAAGCAGGGGAAATGTATTTTAATAAAAACATGGAAAATAATGGTTTCTTAACATTTTCTTTATGATATAATGGCCGGGGAAGAAAAACAAGCGGCTGCGCAGCAGACATTTGTTTTTTTTGGGTCATTAACGAACGAGCCGCCTGCGTCAGCAGGCAGTGGAGCGCGAAAGCGCGGGGATCGTGAGTATGAAATAATAAAAAAGCAGAAACAAAGGAAAATGAAAGGACGAAGGTAAAATGAGCAACTTAAAACCCATGTTATTAACAGCCTTAAAGTCCTATGACAAATCCCAGTTTGTAAAAGACGTGACAGCAGGTATTATCGTAGCGATCATCGCGCTTCCTCTGTCTATCGCTCTGGCACTGGCATCTGGCGTAGGTCCTGAGGCAGGTATTTTTACGGCTATCGTAGCTGGTTTCGTTATCTCCGCATTAGGCGGCAGCAGCGTACAGATCGCCGGACCGACAGCAGCATTTGCTACCATTGTAGCAGGTATCGTAGCAAGAGACGGAATGGACGGTCTTGTGATCGCAACGGTTCTTGCAGGTGTATTCCTGATCTTGATGGGCATCTGCCGTTTCGGAAGCCTGATCAAATTTATTCCGTACACCATTACAACCGGTTTTACATCCGGTATCGCTGTTACCATTGTCATCGGACAGTTAAAGGACTTTTTTGGTGTGACCTATCCGGAAGGTGTCCGTCCGATCGAGACCATGGAAAAGCTGGCAGCATTTCTGGAAAATATTGGAACTGTTAATCCTGCGGCACTGATCGTAGGAGCTGTAAGTCTGGCGATCCTGATTATTTCTCCTTATATCTTTAAGAAGATCCCAGGTTCCCTGATCGCGGTTATCGTTGGTATTCTTATGGTAAAATTCCTGCCTTTAAAGGTTTCTACCATTGGAAATCTGTACACTATCAGCAATGCACTTCCATCTTTCCACCTGCCGACAGTGAACTTTGAGATCGTGCAGGCGGCTATTCCAAATGCGTTTACCATTGCTATCCTGGCAGCTATTGAGTCCCTGCTTTCCTGTGTGGTTGCAGACGGCATGATCAATGGAAAACACCGTTCTGATATGGAATTAGTAGCACAGGGCGCAGGAAACATTGCTTCTGCATTATTTGGCGGTATTCCGGCTACAGGCGCCATTGCACGTACAGCAGCAAACATTAAAAACGGCGGCCATACACCAGTTGCTGGTATGGTCCACTCTATTACCCTGGTGATCGTACTAGTTGTGCTGATGCCATATGCAGGTATGATCCCAATGCCTACCATTGCAGCGATCCTGTTTATCGTAGCTTATAATATGTGCCAGTGGCGTACCTTCTTACAGTTAGTAAAAACAGCTCCAAAGAGCGATATCCTGGTTCTGGTAGTAACTTTTGTACTGACTGTATTATTTGACCTGGTCGTGGCTATTGAAATAGGTATGATCCTTGCATGTCTGCTGTTCATCAAAAGAATGAGCGAAGAGACAAAGGCAGAAAGCTGGGTATATACAGATGATGATACTGTAGCTGTTAATGAAAACCTGCGCAAGCTTCCGGCTGAGATCCGTGTTTACGAAGTAAGCGGCCCTCTGTTCTTTGGCGCTTCTGATGCCATTGAGCACATTGTAGTGGAAGAGAGCGCAAAGTGCCTGGTACTGCGTATGAGAGCCGTTCCTGCACTGGACAGCACAGCAATGAATGCCCTGACTGCACTTACAAAGACCTGCGAAAGCAAGGGCGTGACCATTGTATTCTCCCATGTAAATGAGCAGCCTATGAAGGTAATGAAAAAGGCCGGATTTGTTGCTCTTGCAGGTGAAGAGAATTTCTGCCCGAATATCACTGCTGCACTGGAAAGAGCAGAAGAGATCATTAAATAAAGCAGTACATAACAGAAAAATACATAAAAAAAAGAAAAAGCCGGAAGGCTGTTGTGATCAGATGTCACAGCAGCTTTCTGGCTTTTATAATAAGTGGAATGACCATTAAGATCCATACGATAGGTTCGGCCATAATAATGCCCCAGTACTGGAAGATGCAAGCAAGGAGGAAAGCACAGATCACTTTTCCTATGAGTTCGATCATACTGGAAAATACAGGAGTAATGTGGTCGCCCATTCCCTGAAGCCCGTTTCTTAAAATGGAAATGGCAGCAGGAGCAAAATAAAAGAGAGTGTCCGTTTTTAAATACCAGGTTGCATTAGACAGGACAGCCGGATTTTTAGATCCTGTTACCAGCCATATAAGCCATGGGGCAACTGTGTAGCTTAAAAGGATCATTCCAAGGGACCAGATCCAGGTAAGGATCAGAGCCTGGCGGATACCTGTGCGGATCCGGTCTTTACGTCCTGCTCCCATATTCTGCCCGCAGTAGGTTGCCATGGTAACGCCCATAACAGAGAATGGAAGCATGAAAAATTCCGTGATCTTGCGGGCGGCTGTGTGTGCAACGATAATATCCTGACCAAAGGTATTGATGGCACATTGAAGGGATAAGGTTCCGAAAAACACCAGAGACATCATGGCTGCCATGGAAAGGCCGGAGGTATATAAAGCTTTTATTTCCCGCAGTTTAAGTTTAAAATCATCTGGTTTAAATCGGAAAACAGGATATCTCTTAAACATGTAGACCAGACTTATGATGGCGGAAAGTGACTGGGACAATACGGTGGCCCAGGCAGCGCCTGCAACACCAAAACCAAACTTTAAAATGAAAAGCAGGTCCAGGGCTACATTTAGTGCTGCTGCAAACAGAAGGAATAAAAGGGGCGCAGTGGTATCGCCCACAGCCCGCAGGATAGATGCGCAGCCATTATAAAGCATAGTGGCTAAAAGTCCTAAAAGAACAGCACGTATGTAGGCGGTGGACTGGCCCATTAATGCTTCAGGTACATTAAGCAGTCGTAAAATAAAGGGAAGACTGCTTACGCAGATGAAGGTAAGAAGCACAGATGTGATGCATCCTAACAGCAGACATCCGGCGCCATATCGGGTTACGCCTTTTTTATCCCCGGCACCAAACTGGCGGGCAATGAGAAGGGCAAAACCATTGGTAAGTCCGGACAGAAATCCGATAAATAAAGTGCTGATAGAAGTAGTAGCTCCTACAGCCGCCAGAGCAGCTTCGCCTAAGGTACTGCCTACCACGCGGGTGTCAGCCAGACTGTAACACAACTGGAAAATATTTCCAAGAGCCACAGGAATGGCAAAGGAGATCATTACTTTTGAGGGAGAACCCTTTGTTAAGTCTTTCATAAAAATACGCTTTCTTCATTTTTTTAATTTTAACAGTTCTGATGGTACCATAAAAATGCAGGGTAATCAATGGAAGAAAATATTACTGTACATGGAGAGGTTACTTTTTGGATTAAAATCGTTATAAGATGATGTAGTGGTAACAAAAATAGTGTATAATGTGTGTAATTGATCGGAAGAGATACAACGGAGAAGGGAGATTTTGCTCATGACTTTTAAACGCACAACTTTAGAGGAAACACTGGCAGTATCACCGTTGCTTGTATTGGATGGAGCCATGTCTACACCTCTTGAAAATATGGGGATAGACTTAAATACAAAACTGTGGACTGCAAAAGTTTTAGCTGATCAGCCGGAAATGGTGAAACAGGTCCATAAAAATTATTTTAAGGCAGGGGCGGACTGCGGGATAACCTGTAGCTATCAGGCAACAGTTCCGGGACTAATGGACATTGGATATACAAAAGAACAGGCAGAAGAACTGATCGCCAAAAGTGTTGAGATCTTTTTGGAAGCGAGAGAAGAGTGGTGGCAGGAAGAAGGAGAAAAAGCAGGCCATACCTGGCCGCTGTGCCTGGCAAGTGTAGGCCCATATGGGGCATATCTGGCAGATGGCTCAGAATATCGGGGGCATTATGAAGTGTCCGAAGAGACTCTTTATGAATTTCATAAGCACAGAATGGAGCTTTTGTGGGAAGCAGGGGCAGATCTGCTTCTGCTTGAAACACAGCCTTCTTTGAGAGAGGCACTTGTAGAGGCTAAAATCGCGGAAGAAATGGGGGCAGATTACTGGATCAGTTTCTCCTGTGGGGATGATAAACACATTAATGAGGGCACAAAGATTGCAGAGTGTGCAAGAGCATTTTCCCGGGATCCCCATAAGTATCCTCATCTGAAAATGATAGGAGTTAATTGCACCAAACCGGCATATATAGTCAGTCTGATCCGGGAATTTCGGACCGCTACAGATCTGCCCATTGCGGTATACCCAAACAGCGGAGAAGAATATGACCCAGTCACAAAGACCTGGCATGGAACCAATGATAAGCGCACTTTTTATGACTATGCTTTATCTTATTTCCAGAATGGAGCTACAGCTGTTGGTGGCTGCTGCACCACAGTAGAAAGCCATATCCGGCAGGTGACCCAGGCCAGACGGGATTTTGAAAAGGCGGGGATTATTCTGAAAATGAGAAAAATGGTTAAAAAACCTCTTGCAATTTCAAAAAAATAGTATTATAGTTACAACTAACAAGTGAATAAGATCTTCAGGGCGGGGTGTGAATCCCCACCGGTGGTATAGCCCACGAGCCGCAAGGTATGATTCGGTGAAATTCCGAGGCCGACAGTACAGTCTGGATGAAAGAAGATAGAGAACAGGATAGATGATATAGTAAGATATAGCATCAGATATTTGTTGAACATCAGCTCTGAAACAGTAATTGTTTCAGGGCTTTTTGATTTTTAGGCAGTGTTTGAGTTATTTAAAAATTATCATGAATTTCCCATTTTTTACAAAACGCTCTGGAGAATACGATAGGATCCAGGGCGTTTTTTGATGCCATGCATATTGCGGGATGCATTAGAGATGTGTCAACGGATTAGGCGTTCCTGAAAGAAAACGAGGAGGCGAAAGTTTGAAAAAAACAGAGAATTACAGTGAAGACGAAAAATATATGTCCGTAGCCATTGAGCTGGCGAAGAAGGGGTACGGCTATACAGCGCCAAATCCGGTAGTTGGGGCAGTGATCGTAAAAGATGGCTGTATTATTGGTCAGGGATACCATGAAAAATATGGAGAACCTCACGCGGAGCGGAATGCGTTGGCTTCCTGCAGCCAGTCTCCAGAAGGCGCCACGATCTATGTAACGTTGGAACCCTGCTGTCATCACGGAAAGCAGCCACCATGCACAGATGCCATCATAGAAGCAGGTATCAGCCGGGTAGTGACCGGTTCCGGGGATCCCAATCCATTGGTGGGTGGAAAAGGAATCCGGATTTTAAAGGATCATGGAATACAGGTAACAGAACATGTGTTGAAGGAAGAATGCGACGGATTAAATCCGGTATTTTTCCATTACATCCAGACTGGCCGCCCTTATGTGACCATGAAATACGCCATGACTATGGATGGAAAGATCGCCGCTTATACCGGTGCTTCCAGATGGGTGACCGGGGAAGAAGCCAGGCATCATGTACATGAACAGCGAAAGAAAAATACTGGGATCATGGTGGGGATCGGTACGGTACTGGCAGATGATCCTATGCTTAACTGCCGCATAGAAGGAGGCAGAGATCCCATCCGTATTATCTGCGATACTCATTTAAAGACGCCTGTGACCTCGAAGATCGTAAAAACCGCAAAGGATATTCCTACTATCATTGCCTGCTGTGTATCAGATGAAGAACTGCAAAGGCCTTATAAAGAGGCGGGCTGCAAAATACTTTTAACAGAGAAGAAAATGGGCCATATTGATCTGCAGCATCTTATGGAGCTGTTGGGGAAAGAGAAGATAGACAGCGTTCTGTTAGAGGGCGGCGGTACTCTTAACTGGGCGGCATTAGAAGCGGGGATCGTTCAGAAAGTACAGGCATATATAGCGCCAAAGCTTTTTGGGGGAACAACGGCCAAGACTCCCGTAGAAGGAAGAGGCGTAGAAGAACCGGATCAGGCATTTCTGATCAAACATAAAAAGGTCAGAGTTCTGGGAGAGGACCTGCTGATAGAAGGAGAGGTGGAGAGAAATGTTTACGGGGATCATTGAAGAAAAGGGCACGATCAGTAAAATTATGAAAAACGCCAGTCAGGCAGTCCTTACTATAAAAGCGCAGAAGATCATGGAAGATATCCATAAAGGAGACAGCATTGCAGTAAACGGGATCTGTCTTACGGTTACAGCATTTTCTAAAAATGAATTTCAGGCAGATGTAATGCATGAAACATTAAACCGCACTGCACTTAAAATGCTAAAGCCGGGAAGCAGTGTAAATCTGGAGCGGGCTATGGCAGCAGGAGGCAGGTTTGGAGGTCACATGGTATCCGGTCACATTGACGGTACCGGAAAAATCGCAGAGATAAAAGAAGACAGTCTGGCGATCTGGTACACCATAGAAGCACCGCCACAGATCCTTCGATATATTGTAGAAAAAGGTTCGATTGCCATTGACGGAATCAGCCTTACAGTAGCAAAGGTAACGCAGACAACTTTCTCTGTTTCTACCATACCCCATACAAGGAGTGCTACTACATTAGGAGAGCGGAGACCAGGAGATCTGGTCAATCTGGAAAATGATATTGTAGGGAAATATGTGGAAAAGTTCATATGTGAGAAAAATACTCACGGAGCAATAGTGGATAAAAATGAGAAAAAAACTCACGGAATAACGAGAGAGAAACTGATGCAATACGGGTATTAATGGATATGAATTAAAAAATCCCGAAGTACGTAGAGAAAAAGAGAGGAGAAATATCATGGATCAGAGGAAGAATACAGAAAATGGATTTAATGAAAATGGATTTAATACAGTAGAGGAGGCACTGGAAGATTTAAGACAGGGAAAACTGATCCTTGTTACAGATGATCCGGACAGAGAAAACGAAGGGGACTTTATCTGTGCGGCAGAATTTGCAACCACAGAAAACATTAATTTCATGGCAGTCCACGGAAAAGGCCTGATCTGTATGCCAATGTCAGAAGCTTATGTGGAAAAATTGCAGCTTCCTCAGATGGTCACAAAGAATACAGATAACCATGAAACTGCGTTTACCGTATCCATTGACTGTGTTGATACTACAACCGGTATCTCTGCAGCAGAGCGTTCTATCACTGCCATGCGCTGCGTAGCAGAAGATGCAAAACCGGAAGATTTTAGACGTCCGGGCCATATGTTCCCTCTTCTTGCAAAGAAAAATGGTGTTTTAGAGCGTAATGGACATACAGAAGCAACGGTTGATCTGTGCCGCCTGGCTGGTTTAAAGGAATGTGGCCTCTGCTGCGAGATCATGAAAGAAGACGGAACCATGATGCGCACCCCGCAGTTAAAGGAACTGGCGAAAGAATGGAATATCAAATTTATCACTATCAAAGATCTTCAGGAGTACAGAAAAGTCCACGAACAGCTGGTGGAGCGGGTGACTATAACGAAAATGCCTACAAAATATGGCGTGTTTAAAGCTTATGGATATATAAACCGACTGAACGGAGAACATCACGTGGCATTGGTAAAAGGTGATATAGGAAACGGGGAAGATGTGCTTTGCAGAGTCCATTCAGAATGCCTTACTGGAGATGTGTTCGGTTCCCTGCGCTGCGATTGCGGCCAGCAGTTTGCTGCAGCTATGACACAGATTGAAAAAGAGGGCAGAGGCATCCTGTTGTATATGCGCCAGGAAGGCAGAGGAATCGGCCTGATCAATAAATTAAGAGCCTATGAACTGCAGGAACAGGGAATGGATACCTTAGAAGCCAATCTTGCTCTTGGTTTTAAGGGAGATGAAAGAGAATATTATATCGGCGCCCAGATATTAAGAGACCTGGGAGTAAGAAGCATGCGTTTACTTACCAATAACCCGGATAAAGTGTATCAGCTGTCTGCCTTTGGCATTAAGATCACAGAGCGGGTACCGATCCAGATGCAGGAAACAGAATATGATCATTTTTATCTGCAGACCAAGAAGATCCGTATGGGTCATATGCTGCAGTAATATTAAAATAACATACATATACGAAAGGAAACAAAAATCATGCGTACATTAGAAGGAAAAGTAGTAGCAAGAGAGATCAAAGTAGGAATCGTAGCAGCCAGATTTAATGAATTTATTGTATCAAAATTAGTGGCAGGTGCCAGAGACGGCCTGCTGCGCCATGATGTAAAAGATGAGGACATTGATCTTGCATGGGTTCCAGGAGCTTTTGAGATCCCGTTGATCGCATCTAAAATGGCAAAAAGCGGAAAATATGATGCAGTGATCTGCCTGGGAGCTGTTATAAGAGGAGCAACCAGCCATTATGATTACGTGTGCAGTGAGGTTTCTAAAGGCATTGCCAGTGTGTCTTTAACAAGCGATATTCCGGTCATGTTTGGAGTTCTGACCACGGATAATATTGAACAGGCCATTGAGCGTGCAGGAACAAAAGCAGGAAATAAAGGCTATGACTGTGCCCTTGGTGCTATTGAAATGGTAAACCTGGTGCGTCAGCTGGAAAATTGAAAAGCAGAAAATGCAAAATATGGATCATGAGATTGGCAATAACAATCGTGAACGCAAAAAAAGCCGCCCATCCAGGCGGCTTTTGGCGTATATTATTTCTTTTCACTTTTCTTTTCCCGTACTTTCTCATGCACCTTAAGAGGCATCATCAGATGCTCGATCATGATATTGTAAGCTTTCTGGCCATCCCCTTCTTTCAATGCGTTATAATAAGCCAGATGTTCATCCACAGTTCCCTGGATACGGCCTTCTGTGGAAAGGGCATCCTGAGAGGTTAAGTGGATCAGGTACAGCAGGCGCTGGAAGATCTGGTTGAATTCATCATTGTGGAGATAGTTGACGATAAGCAGATGGAACTGATGGTCATAATAAATGAAATCTTCCAAAGCGTCAGAATTTAATGCTTCTTCCATGTTATCCAGGATCATTTTTAAACTGCGCAGCAACTCTTTTCCTTCTTTGGTATCTGTCTGTGATGCGATCACGGTGGTACAGAAGCCTTCAATAGCGCAGCGGATCTGGATACTGTCTTTCATATCCTTTTCATTTAACTGACGGATCATAAAGCCTTTGCTTGGTATAATGGTGATATAGCCGTCCTGGCTTAAACACTGGAGGGCTTCACGCATAGGGGTTCGGGAAATTCCTATTTTTGCGGACAGTTTTGTTTCGGAGTAGAGCTGTCCCGGCTCTAGTTCGCCGTTTAAAATGCCGTTTTTAATGGAATCGTAGGCCTGCATCTGCAGGAAGCTTTTTTCTTTCATTTCTTGTATCCATATCCTTTATATTTAAATCAAATTCTGTATACAATCTTAAGGCTAAAGTGTTATGTCTGTCAAGAAAAACCATTGATTTTCCTATTATTTTCCCCATTTTTTTGCCGGATAGGGGATATTTTCAAATCAAGTCTTGTATAGAAAAGTAACTTATTGTAAACTGAAAGTAACTATTTTGTATATATATGACAAGGGTATAAGAAAGTGCATTATCAGAAATGCACAAAAACATCGTTAAAAATTTGTTGACTTTTATTTCGTTGAAAATCTTGACAGTATACCGACATACCGGTATACTGGTATACAGATAGGCGAGAAAAAAGCCAACAAAGAAAATAAAAACCAATTTTAAGGAGGAACCTAAAATGTGTGTTTATGAAATGGGTAACTTAAGAATTGTTGATCTTTCCAAGATCCTGGATCCAAAGACAGAGAGCAGAAGATGCCATCTGTTCCGCTTCAATACCGGCGGTGCTATCCCGGATTTCCACACCAACATGGATCTGATGAGCCATCTGGGAACCCACTGTGAGTGCCCTTATCATCATGATGATAACTGGCCATCTGTAGCTGAGCTGCCTTTAACCACTTTCTTAGGCCGTGCAGTATACGTAGACTTCAAGGAGACTGTTGCTAAGCGTGGACATATCACCGCTGCTGACTTAGACCGTGAAGCTGGAAAGGTAAGAGAAGGAGATATCGTTATCATCGACTCTTCCTACAAGCTGTATCCATTTACACCTGATACCAACACTGACAAGGATCAGCGTCTGTTAGTTGGTGCTGAGAGCGCTGAGTGGTTCAAGGCTCACAAGGTAAAAGCTGTTGGCTTTGGTGATGGTGTTTCCATCGAAAACTGCAACGAAGATGTTAAGCCTTTCCATGACATCTTAATGGCAGAGAACATTGTATTCCTGGAAGTTTTAAGAAACTTAGAGCAGCTTAAGAAGGATGTATTCTTCATGAGCTATTCCCCACTTCCAATCCTTGGACTGGATTCCAGCCCTGTTCGTGCATATGCAATTGAAGGACTTGCTGAGTTCTCCGAATAAACCCCGGACTTTTAAAAGACTGCGCCCACGCATAAGAAGAGTTTATGCAGGGCGCAATCTGCTTTAAGGCACAGTGTAAACGTTAAACGTAAGAATGGGAAAAGGAGAAAGTAAAATGCGTATTGCAGTGATCGGTGCAGGAGCAATGGGTTCTATCTATGGTGGACATCTTTCCCAGCATAATGATGTTCTTTTAGTAGATACCAATGAAAAAGTAGTAGAGCAGGTTGCAAACAACGGTCTTCTGATCGATGAAGACGGAACCACTCATACTTATCATCCAGGTGCAGTCAGCAACACGAAAGGACAGGAACCGGCAGATTTAGTGATCCTCTTTGTAAAGGCTCTGTTCTCCAGGGCAGCATTAGAGGGTAACCGTGGTCTGATCGGACCAAACACCCGCCTGATGACTTTACAGAACGGTGCGGGACACGAAGATCTGTTAAAGGAATTCGTTGATGAAGACCATATCGTTATCGGTACAACCGAAGATAATGGTGCTGTTCTTGGAATGGGACATGTTCGCCGCGGCGGAACCGGTGTTACCAATGTTGGTATGCTGGTAGAAGACAAGGAAGGTTTCCTTCCTCAGTTAAAAGAAGCATTTGACCAGTGTGGTTTTAATGTAAAGATCCATGAAAACATCCAGACTCTGATCTGGGACAAGCTGTTTACCAATGTTTCCTTAAGTGCCCTTACAGGTGTTCTCCAGGTAGACATGGGCTACATTGCAGCTAACGAGTATGCGTGGGATCTGTGTTGCCAGCTGATCCATGAGACAGTAAAGACAGCAGCAGCAGCCGGACTGAATTTCGATGAAGAAAAAGTTCGTGAAAAAGTTAAAAATACTTCCATCAACAATCCAAACGGCTGTACTTCTATCCGTGCAGACCTGCGTGATGGCAGAAGAACAGAAGTTGATACCATCAGCGGCGCTGTAGTACGTGCAGCACACAAGTATGGTGTGGAAGTTCCGGGCCATGAGTGCATTGTACGTCTTGTACATGCAATGGAAGGCAGAAACAAATAAAAGCTTTTATTTATAAAGGCTTTAAATAAAATAAAGGGAGAGAAAAAATGATCTTTTCATCTATCAAGAATGGTGATTCTTTTGAAAAGTACCCTGCAGCGATCCAGACTGCATTAGAGTACTTAAAGAGCCACGATTTCGCATCTATGGAACCTGGTGTATATGAGATCCAGGGAAAAGACATCTATGCTCAGGTATTTGATGCCATGACAGAAGATGTTGCTGACAGACGTCCGGAGTCTCATGAGAAATATCTGGATGTACAGTTCTTAGTATCCGGAAGAGAGCGTCTTGGATTTACCAAGAACACCGGAAACTACAAAGTAGCAGAGCACATTAAGGAAAGAGACCTGATCTTCTATGAGTCTGTAGAAGATGAAGGATACATTGAGTCCCGTCCGGGATGTTTCTGTGTATTCTTCCCATCCGATATCCATCGTCCACAGGTTATCTCCGGCGAAGCTATGAACCTGCGCAAGGTTGTAGTTAAGGTAAGCGTAGCACTGCTGTAATTATATTACGGGGGCAGTGTCGCTGCGTACAGGATAATTGTGTATATAAAAATTTTATAGATCAGTAAACTTAGCAGCTCAGCATGTAATACTGGCCTGAAAGACGATTTTCGGGCCAATATGCTGAACTGCTATAATATTGGAAAAATCCGTAAAAAAAGTGTTAAAAAATGCGTTAACGCAAGTTAACAGCAAGAAAATATTTGAAAAATCAATTTGTAAAACCAGTAGGAGGATTTACCGGTATGTTTAAAAAATTGGCAATGGCTGTGGGGGTTATTTGCCTTATGGGTATGCTTACAGCCTGTGGACGTACTTCCGAACAGAAGGTGACAGAGATTCGCGTAGCTTTCAACCAGAACGAGAACCATCCGCAGTATCGTGCCATGAAAGCATTTGGGGAAAAATTTGAGAAGGAAACAAACGGACGTTATCATGTAACCATTTATCCTAACGGGGTATTAGGAGAGCAGGGAGCAATGGCTGAATTTATCCGTACAGGAGCGCTGCAGATGGCAATTGTGCCATGTTCCGTTCCGGAAGGATATGACGCTGACTTTGCGATCGTAGGTGCACCTTATCTGTATGATAATATCGATCATCTTGAAAAAGCAACATTAAACGGGGTATTTGATGATCTGTTTGCATCTACTGAAAAATACAAATTCCGTGTACTGACTGTTTATACAGCAGGCGAGAGAAATGTATATGCAAAGAAACCGATCAATTCTGCAGACGATCTTAAAGGTATGATCATTCGTGTAAATGACAGCCCGACCTATGTAGAAATGGCAAAACTGATGGGCGGTAACGGAAGCGTTATGGCACAGTCTGAGGTTTACACAGCACTGCAGCAGGGCGTTATTGATGCAGCTGAGAACAGTGAGCTGGTTTACCGTGACTTCAAGCATTATGAGGTAGCTCCTTACTATGCTTACACCCGTCACATTGTACATCCTGACGTAGTACTTGCAAGTACCGCATTCTTAAATTCCTTAAGTGATGAAGACAGAGAGATCTTCGACAGACTGATCAAGGAATCCACTGAAGAAGAATTTGAAACATTTAAACAGGATATTGAAGTAGCAAAGAAAGATGCCGAAGAAGCCGGAACCCAGTTCTGCTATCCGGATACCAACGAACTGCGTGAGCGCTGCATGCCTCTGTTAAATAAGATCGCAAACCAGTCTGACATGACAAAGCAGATCTATGACGCAGTAGTAGCTTTAAGAGAGGAGGACAATAAATAATGAAAACATTAAAACATGGATTAGACCGCTTTTTAGCTTTCGTCTGTATCGTTGATTTTATCGTTATGGTCCTTCTTACCGTATACCAGGTAGTAGTCCGCTATGTGTTCAAAAGCCCAAGCAGTGTCAGCGAAGTTCTGACCCGTTACTGCTTTGTATGGCTGATCCTTCTGTCCGCAACCTATGTGTTTGGACAGCGTGATCATATCTGCATTACTTATTTAAAGGATAAACTGAATGGCAGCACCAAGAGACTGTTAGATGCTGCGATCGAAGTAGTTATTATTCTCTTCTCTGCGCTGATCCTGGTTTATGGTGGTTCCGTTATCACAACCATGAACATGCTGCAGTATGACTCTATCCTTAAGATCCCTACAGGAACCATTTACAGTATCATTCCTGTATGTGGCGTACTGATCATTTTCTACAGCATCTATAATCTCACTGTAGAACTGAACAAGAAAGAAGGAGGAGAGTAAGTTATGTCTATCGCAGTTCAGGTTGCCCTGGTAATGGTCGTTCTTCTGGTTTTATTACTGGCAGCAGGTGTGCCCATCGGTGTGGGAATCGGACTTTCTTCCGCAGTTTCCATGATCTGCATGCTGCCATCCAATGTAGCGTTTGCAACATCCGCACAGAGAATTTTCGCAGGTTCCAACTCATTCTCACTGATCGCGATCCCGTTTTTCATTCTTGCAGGAAACATTATGAATAACGGTGGTATCGCATTAAGACTTGTAAACTGTGCAAAGGTCATCGGCGGCCGTATGCCTGGTGCATTAGCACAGTCCAATGTAATCGCAAACATGCTTTTCGGTGCGATCAGTGGTTCCGGTGCAGCAGCTGCTGCAGCCATCGGAAGCACCATGGGACCGCTGGAAGAGGCCGAAGGCTATGATAAGAACTATTCCGCAGCAGTAAACGTTGCATCAGCACCTGTTGGTATGCTGATTCCCCCAAGCAACACTATGATCGTTTATTCTACGGTTGCAGGAAGTGTATCTATTTCCGCACTGTTTATGGCTGGTTATGTTCCTGGTCTCATCTGGGGCTTAGGCGTTATCATCCTGGCAACCATCACAGCAAAGAAATTAGGCTACAGAGGCGAAGCAAAGCTGACAGCCAGCATTGTATTAAAGACTTTCTGGCAGGCGATCCCAAGCCTTTTAATGATCGTTATTGTAATCGGCGGTATTCTTTGCGGTGTATTTACCGCAACCGAAGGTTCCGCAGTAGCAGTTGTTTATGCAACCGTTCTTTCCTTAATTTATGGTTCTATTAAAATTAAGGATATTCCAAGGATCGTACTGGAGTCCGCAAAGATCACAGGTACCATTACTTTCATGATCGGACTTTCTTCTATCATGTCCTGGGCAATGGCATTTACCGGAATTCCGGATATGGTAGCTGCAGCTGTTCTTGGTATTACAAGCAATAAGATCATCATCTTCCTGTTAATTAATATCATCCTGCTGTTTGTAGGTACTTTCATGGACCCGACACCAGCAATCCTGATCTTCACTCCAATCTTCCTGCCGATCTGCACAAGCCTTGGAATGAATGCAGTTCAGTTTGGTATCGTACTTTGCTACAACCTGTCCGTAGGTACCATTACACCTCCTGTAGGAACCATCCTGTTTACAGGCTGTAAGGTAGGCGGCGTTACTATTGAAAGTGTCATCAGCCACCTGCTGCCATACTTTGTAATGATCATCATCGGTCTGCTGCTTGTGACCTATGTTCCTGTACTTTCACTGGGACTGCCGTCACTGTTAGGCTTACTGTAGGAAATTGTGCGTAAGCAAAATAGCATAAAGAATAATGAAACAGGCGTCATCGGAATTTTACCGGTGGCGTCTGTTTTTTAAATGTGCTATACTATAAAAATAGTACGATAAATTAATTAGTTGTCATAAAATTATAATGACCAGCATACACATATACATAGCGAAAATGAAAAAGGACTGCAAAGTGCCTTTTCGCCACAAAAGCGGGGTGACTTATTGAACATCAGACAATCTCAGGAAGAACTGGAACTTGTAACTTTAAGCCCGTATGCCTCTTTTTCTGCAAAAACAAAGGGCAGAGACAGGCAGGAACCTCTCTGTGATATCCGGCCGGAATACCAGCGGGACAGGGACCGTATTCTGCATTGTAAGGCATTTCGCCGTATGAAACATAAGACCCAGGTATTTCTTGCGCCTGAGGGAGATCATTACCGCACAAGACTTACCCATACATTAGAAGTGTCACAGATCGCAAGGACCATTGCGAAAGCCCTGCGGTTAAATGAAAGTCTCACCGAAGCTATTGCATTAGGGCATGATCTGGGGCATACGCCCTTTGGACATTCCGGGGAAGCTATTTTAAATGTGATCTGCGAGGATGGTTTTACCCACTATGAACAAAGCGTCCGAGTAGTTGAAAAGCTGGAAAAAAATGGAAAAGGTTTAAATCTTACCTGGGAAGTGCGGGATGGGATACGAAATCACCGTACAGCCGGTCATCCTTCTACCTTAGAAGGCGGCGTGGTCCGTCTCTCTGATAAGATCGCCTACATCAACCACGATATAGATGATGCCATCCGGGCGAAGATGTTTGAGGAGAAAGACCTTCCTGTCTGCTATACAGATGTGTTAGGCCACAGCGTCCGGGAGCGTTTAAATATCATGATCCACGATATTATCTTAAACAGTCTGGATAAGCCGGGGATCTTTATGTCAGAAGGCATGGAAGAGGCCATGATGGGTCTTCGTCAGTGGATGTTTGACCATGTATATAAAAATGAGATCCCAAAAGCAGAAGAGGGAAGAGCCCAGCAGATGCTTTCCCAGCTTTATTTCTACTATATGGATCATGTAGATGAGCTGCCACAGGAGTATTTAAACTTCTTAGATGCGGGAGAAAAAGTCTCGCGGGTGGTTTGCGACTACATAGCAGGCATGAGTGATATCTATGCCATTGACCAGTTTGAAAAATTATTTGTTCCAAAACGCTGGAACGTATATTAAAACAGGGGCAATGTTTTTGTGCCCGATATTACTTTAACAGAAGGGAGAAAAAGCATGTACTATCCGGATGAAGTCATAGAGGAAGTAAGAATGAAGAATGACATCGTAGATGTGATTTCAGGATATGTAAAGCTGCAGAAAAAAGGAGCCAATTATTTTGGCCTTTGTCCTTTCCATAATGAAAAATCACCTTCTTTTTCCGTTTCTCCGGGAAAACAGATGTATTACTGCTTTGGCTGCGGAGCTGGAGGAAATGTTCTTACCTTTGTAATGGAATATGAAAACTATACCTTTCAGGAAGCCCTTCAGTCCCTAGCAGACCGGGCGGGAGTTACTCTTCCAAAGATGGAATACAGCAAAGAAGCCAGGGAGCAGGCGGAATTTCGTGCCAGACTGCTGGAGGTAAATAAGCTGGCAGCCAATTATTTCTACTACCAGATGAAGCAGCCACAGGGAAAAATCGCATATGAATATTTCCATGACAAGCGAAAGCTTACAGATGAGACCATGCTCCGGTTTGGCCTTGGCTATTCTAATAAGACCAGTGATGATCTGTACCGTTTCCTGAAAGAAAAAGGCTATGATGATGCATTTTTAAGCCAGACAGGCCTTGTGACCATTGAAGAGAGAGGCGGAAGAGATAAATTCTGGAACCGTGTTATGTTCCCAATCATGGATGTGAACAACCGTGTCATCGGTTTTGGCGGCCGTGTCATGGGAGATGGGGAGCCGAAATATTTAAACTCACCGGAGACAAAATTATTTGATAAAAGCCGGAATCTGTATGGTTTAAACTATGCAAGGACCACCAGGGAAAAATACATGCTGGTATGTGAAGGCTACCTGGATGTGATCTCCATGCATCAGGCGGGCTTTACCAACGCAGTGGCATCTTTGGGAACAGCCTTTACCAGCCAGCATGCAGGTGTTTTAAAGCGGTATACGGACCAGGTGATCTTAACCTACGACAGTGACGGTGCCGGTATCAAGGCTGCGCTGCGTGCCATTCCTATATTAAGGGATGCAGGTATTTCTGCCAGAGTTTTAAATATGAAGCCATACAAGGACCCGGATGAATTTATTAAAAATATGGGGGCTGATGCCTTTAAGGAGCGGATCGCCCAGGCAAAGAACAGCTTCCTATTTGAAATAGATGTATTAAAACGGAACTATCAATTAGAAGATCCGGAGCAGAAGACGAAATTTTATCAGGAAACAGCAAAGAAGCTTTTACAGTTTGGAGAACCGCTGGAGCGGGATAATTACATCCAGGCAGTATCCAGGGAGCAGATGATCAAAGAAGAGGAGCTTCGCCAGCTGGTAAACCGTCTGGGAATGCAGATGGGCTTAAAAGCCGGTGACAGCTACAGGGAAGATGCTTCCGGAAGAAATGTTATTTCCAGGGAAAATGGAAGCGGTCCAGGTAATGATATGGGCCGGCCGGAATATGGCGGCAATCCTTATGAGGGACAGGCAGCGCAGAACCAGGCGGCCATAAAGAAAACAGGAAGAAAGCAGGAGCGGGAAGACGGCATACGAAGATCCCAGAGACTGCTGCTTACCTGGCTGATCGAAAATCCGGCGTTATTTGACAAGATAAAAGGCATTATAACAGCCGATGATTTTGTGGAAGACCTGTACCATCAGGTGGCAGTCATGGTATTTGAAGGCCATGAAGCAGGAAATGTAAATCCGGCAGGTATTTTAAGCCGGTTCATCAATGATGAAGACCAGTACAAAGAAGTAGCGGCATTATTTAATGCCAGCTTAAAAGAATCCTTAAACAATGAGGAGCAGAAAAAGGCATTTGCGGAAACTGTGATGAAAGTGAGAAAGAACAGTTTGGATACCGCAAGCCGGAATGCGAAAGATATAGCCCAGCTGCAGGAGATCATAAAGCAGCAGGCAGCGTTAAAACAGCTGCATATATCTTTGGATTGATTTAAGGAGGAACACTATGGAAAGAACGCGCAGAGAGGAATCTTTAAGCTTTAAGGAAAAAATGGGACGGCTTTTAGCAGATGCCCGTGCCGGGAAACGGCAGTTGGAATATCGTGATATTTTCCGGTATTTCAGACCAAAAGAGCTGAAAGAGGAAGAACTGGACCGCGTTCTTGACATATTAGCGGAAAACCAGGTTCAGATCCTGGATGAAGGGGAAGAGCAGGATGCAGGGGAAAGTGAACCTGTATCAGAGGAAAAAACGGGGCAGGCGGATCCGGTCTGCCTGTATTTAAAAGAAATTGGAAAAATTTCCCTTTTAACCCCGGAAGAAGAATTAATGCTGGCAAAGGAAGTAAGGGCCGGAAGCAGAGAAGCAAAAGAGAAACTGGCAAGGGCAAATCTGCGGCTGGTAGTCAGTATTGCCAAGCATTACGCAGGCAGGGGAATGGCATTTTTAGATCTGGTCCAGGAAGGAAACCTGGGGCTTATGCGGGCGGTAGAGAAGTTTAATTACGAAAAAGGCTACCGTTTCAGCACCTATGCTACCTGGTGGATCCGCCAGTCCATTACAAGGGCGATAGCAGATCAGGCAAGGACTATCCGCATCCCGGTGCATATGGTAGAAGTCATCAACCGGGTGATGCGAAGTTCCAGAAGGATGCTTCAGGAACTGGGACGGGAACCTACTACTCAGGAAATTGCAGAACGCTTACATATGACCAGCAAAAAAGTAGAAGAAGTGCTGAATATGGCCCAGGAGCCGGTTTCTTTGGAAACACCGGTGGGAGAGGAAGAGGACAGTCATCTGGTGGATTTTATCCAGGATGAAAAAATGTCTTTTTTGCAGGATGAGGCTTCTTTTGTGTTTTTACATGAGCAGCTGATGGAAGTATTAAAAACGTTGACTCCGAGAGAACAGCAGGTATTGTCATTGCGGTTTGGGCTTTATGACGGGCAGCCAAGAACATTGGAAGAAGTGGGAAAGCAGTTTCATGTGACCAGGGAACGGATCCGCCAGATCGAGGATAAAGCCCTGCGCAAACTGCGCCACCCCAGCAGAAGCCGGAAATTAAAGGACTATTTAGAAAGTTGAAGGATAGATATGACAGAAAAGATACAGGAAACAGAGATAAAGAAGACAAGGCTTCGCCTTTCAGAACGTTTAAAGCTGGTTGCTTCTTTTGTGCCGGAAGGCAGCCGGATCGCAGATATCGGTACAGATCATGGATATGTGCCTATTTATCTGGCAGAAATTGGAAAAATTAAAAGTGCTCTGGCTATGGATGTGCGAAAAGGTCCTTTGGCAAGGGCAGATGAACACATAGAAGAATACAGACATGACGTGGGGGATGCAGCTATTTCCATAGAGACCCGTTTAAGCAACGGACTGGAAAAATTACAGGCCAAAGAAGCCGATACAGTTATCATTGCGGGAATGGGCGGTGAACTGGAGATCAGCATTTTAGAGGCTGGAAAGCAGTTATGGAGCAGTATCCGCCACTGGATCTTTTCACCGCAGTCGGATTTGGAAAAGTTCCGCCGTTATCTGAAGGAAAATGGCTTCTTTATTGAAAACGAGGCAATGATACTGGATGAGGGAAAGTTTTATACAGTGATAAAAGCTGGTTTTGGAACAAATGAAAAAGACGCTTGTGTCTGTAAAACGCTCCCTGAGTATCGCTTCGGAGCGGTTTTGATCAAACGCAGGGATGCCGTTTTAAAGCAGTATCTTTTAAAAGAAGAAAAAAGAGTGGAAGGGATCTTAAAAGGATTTGCAGGAAAGAGCGAGGAAGAGCTGACGGCAGGACAGGCAGCTGCCTGCAAGGCTTTAAAAGAAGAACTTTCATGTATCAGGGAGGCACAAGATGAAATGCAGTGAAGTGATCGAAATATTGGGAAAACTGGCTCCTGAAAGCTGTGCCTGTGATTGGGATAATCCGGGGCTGTTAGCAGGACGCAGTGATAAAGAGGTAAAAAAAATCTATATTGCTTTAGATGCAACGGACCAGGTGGTGGATGCAGCCATTAAGGCAGGAGCAGATATGCTTTTGACCCATCATCCCCTTATTTTTAAGGCTATTAAAAAAGTGAATGACCAGAATTTTATTACCAGACGTCTGGTAAAGCTGATCCAGGCAGATATTTCCTACTATGCCATGCACACCAATTTTGATGCAGCACCCGGCTGTATGGCAGATCTGGCAGCAGAACGTCTTTCTTTAAAGGATACGGAGCCGTTGGAAGCTATGGGGGATATGGAAATAAATGGAAATTCTGTGGCATATGGTATTGGAAAAACAGGAAACCTGGCGGAAAAGCTGACTGTAAAAGCACTGGCAGAAAAAGTAAAGCAGGCTTTTGATCTTCCTTTTGTTCTGGTGTATGGGGAAGAACTGATGGATATGGAAGTAGAAAAAGTGGCACTTTGTCCTGGAGCTGGCGGAAGTGTGATCGAAGAAGCCATCCATGCAGGCGCAAAGGCGCTGGTAACAGGTGATATCAGCCATCACCAGGGAATTGATGCAGCAGCCAGGAATATGGCAGTGATCGATGCAGGTCATTACGGAATGGAGCATATTTTTATCCAGTATATGGCTGGATATCTGAAGGAAAATCTGCCGGTAGAGATGGAGATCGTTACAGCGCCATCTGCATGGCCTACAGTTCTTTTATAATTGTTTTCTATGTACAGCAATACATTTTTGAAAAGGAGGATGCCTATGGTCCAACTGAAAATAAATACCCAGATAAAGGAATATCTGGATGATATTACCTGGCAGGTGATAGCAGATGAGTATCAAAGCGGGTATTCCGATGAAATATTATTAGTCCAGGTAAATGGAAAACTCCAGGAACTGCAGGAAAAGATAAGGGAAGGCGAAGTGCAGTTCATTACTGCAAGACAAAAGCCGGGAATTTCCGCATATCAGCGAAGTGCCACCCTTCTGATGCTGAAGGCATTTTACGCAGTGGCAGGTCCTGAAAATGTGGAAAAGGTCATTGTGGATTTTTCTATTGGAAAAGGTTTTTTTGTAGAAGCAAGAGGAAGTTTCACATTGAACCAGGAGCTTCTTGACCAGGTGAAAGCCAAAATGCAGGAATACGTAGATCAGGAGATCCCGATTTTAAAGCGCAGTATTTCTACGGATGATGCCATAGAGCGTTTTCACAAACACCGGATGTACGATAAGGAGCGTCTGTTCCTCTACCGCCGTGTATCCAGAGTCAATGTTTACAGTATTGACGGATTTGAGGATTATTTCTACGGATATATGGTTCCCAATACAAAATATATCCGTTATTTCAATCTGAAGTTGTATGAATATGGCTTTGTGCTCATGCTGCCGTCTATGTTGGCACCAACAGTGCTGCCGGAGTTTGCGCCGCTGCCAAAGCTGTTCCATACACTTGCGGACTCTTCAGAGTGGGGGAAACGTCTGGATCTGGAGACAGTAGGCGCATTAAATGACAAGATCGCAGCTGGAGATATGTCCCATTTGATCCTGATCCAGGAGGCGCTTCAGGAGAAACGGATCGCAGAGATCGCGGCCCAGATCGCAGAGCGCAAAACTGCCAAGATCGTTATGATCGCAGGTCCTTCTTCCTCTGGAAAGACAACATTTTCCCATCGGTTGTCCGTACAGTTGGAGGCTATTGGCTTAAAGCCGCATCCAATCGCGGTAGATAACTATTTTGTCAACCGTGTGGACAGTCCAAGGGATGAAAATGGTAATTATAATTATGAGATCCTGGAATGTCTGGATGTAGAACAGTTTAATCAGGATATGCAGGCTCTTTTAAGAGGAGAGCGTGTGGAACTGCCTTATTATAACTTCAAAAAAGGAGAACGGGAATACAAGGGAGATTTTCTGAAACTGGGAAAAGATGATATCCTGGTGATCGAGGGGATCCATTGCTTAAATGACCGTTTATCCTATTCTCTTCCAAGAGAGAGCAAGTTTAAGATCTATATCAGTGCTCTGACCCAGTTAAATATTGACGAGCACAACCGTATCCCTACGACAGATGGCCGTCTGCTGCGCCGTATGATCCGTGATGCAAGGACAAGAGGGGCGTCAGCCCAGGATACCATCCGTATGTGGCCATCTGTGCGAAAGGGAGAAGAGGAAAATATTTTCCCCTATCAGGAAGAGGCAGATGCTATGTTTAACTCTGCTCTCATTTATGAGCTGGCAGTGTTAAAACAGTATGTGGAGCCGCTGCTTTTTGGAATTCCAAAGGATTGTCCGGAATATACAGAAGCAAAGCGACTTCTTAAATTCCTGGATTATTTTATCGGGGTCAGCAGCGAGGATATACCGAAAAACTCTATTTTAAGGGAATTTATCGGCGGAAGCTGTCTGGATGTGTAGGATAGCAAGTGTCCACATATGATATTTTTAATATGATATTTTTGGATTTACCCATGGACATGGCAAAGAAACTATGCTAAAATAAACAAGTTGTGAGTAAGACAGATGGTCGCTGCTGCGACACCGAGAGGACGCAGGAGAGGAAAGTCCGGGCTTCACAGGGCAGGATGCCAGATAACGTCTGGCGGGGGTGACCCTAGGGACAGTGCAACAGAAATATACCGCCCGCTGCATTTGCAGCAGGTAAGGGTGGAATGGCAGTGTAAGAGACTACCGCCCGGCTGGTAACAGGCGGGGCACATGTAAACCCCATCCGAAGCAAGACCAAACAGAGAGCATATGGCGGCCCGTCAGCTTTCGGGTAGGTTGCTTGATGCTGCTGGCGACAGTAGTACTAGATAGATGACCATCCAACGACATAACCCGGCTTACCGTTTTACTCACAACCTTTGCAACGATGAAGTGCGTCTCCTTGAATGAAAGGGGACGCTTTTTAGCATAAAAGAAAACGTATGCAGTATACAGCGAATGGTCAGACTGCTCTCAATGAGAGAACATGCTGCGCAAAAGGAGGGAATTTTATCATGACAGAAGGCGGAAAAAGAAGAGATGGCATTCTTTCACTGTTAGAGGAGAGCGACACTCCATTATCTGGAACAGAACTGGCTCATCGTTTTAAGGTAAGCCGCCAGGTGATCGTTCAGGATATTGCTCTTTTGCGGGCAGAAGATAAGAAGATCCTTTCTACTTACAGGGGATATGTTCTTGACCGGGAAAGTGAAAAAAAGAGAAAATGTATCCGGGTGTTCTGCGTCTGCCATTCTACCAAAGATACCCAGGACGAACTTCAGACCATTGTAGATTATGGTGGCCATGTGCTGGATGTGGCAGTGGATCATCCGCTGTATGGGCAGATCCGTGCAGATCTGATCATCAACAACCGCCTGGATGTAGCAGAGTTTGTAGACCGCATGAACCGCTACAATGCACAGCCTTTAAAGGTTTTGACCGGGGATTACCATTATCATACAGTGACTGCGGAATCGGAGAAAAACCTGGATTTTATTGAGCAGGAACTGCGGAAAAAGGGATACTTAAAAGAAGAATAGAGATAAGAAAAGTAATTGCAGGCATTAAGAAAGCGCCCAACCTCACATTGTGAGGCGGGGCGCTTTTTGCATCTGGTGTAGACTCACGATTAGACTCACGAATTCCGTGCTGATGCACTCTACTGTCTGCTTGCGCAGACAATTCGTTCGTTGTCCCTATTTATTTCACAACATCCAGATCAAATCCGAAGTACTGAACAGCGTTGTTGTAGCTGATGCCCTTAACGATGGACTCTAAGGACTTCATATCTGCCGGATATTCGCCGTTTTCTACCCAGCCGCCAACCAGTGCGCAGAGAACGCGACGGAAGTACTCATGTCTGGTGTAGGATAAGAAGCTTCTGGAGTCGGTCAGCATACCGATGAAGTTGCCCAGGCAGCCTAAGTTAGCCAGGGATACCATCTGATCGGTCATACCTACCTTGTGATCATTGAACCACCAAGCGGAACCCTGCTGGATCTTTCCTGGGAATTTCTCCTGGAAGCAGCCGATGATGGTGCCGATGGAAGCGTTGTCGTTTGGATTTAAGGAGTAAATGATAGTCTTAGGAATATCATTGGTTGCGCTTAATGCATTTAAGAAATCTGCCATCTGTGCGCTTGGAGCGTAGTTGTTGATGCAGTCGTAACCGGTATCTGCGCCTAACTTGTCAAACATGTAAGCGTTGTTGTCACGCTTGCATCCGTAGTGAAGCTGCATAACCCAGTTTCTCTTGGTGTATTCTTTTGCAACGAAGAGCATGAACTCGGTCTTGTACTTTAATTCTTCTTCTCTGGAGATTGCTTCGCCCTTTAAGCCCTTAGCGATGATAGCGTTTACTTCATCCTCAGTAGCTGGAACGTACATAACATACTCTAATGCGTGGTCAGATACACAGCACTTCATGGAAGTAAAGAAATCCATACGGTTCTTTAAAGCTTCCTTTAAGGATGCGAAATCTTTTACTTCAACACCGCTGACCTTGGATAACTGATCCATGTAAGCAGCAAAAGTTGGCTTCTCTACGTTCATAGCCTTGTCTGGACGCCATGCTGGCAGAACCTGTACATCAAAAGTAGTATCTTCAGCCAGTTTCTTGTGCCATTCCAGAGAGTCAACAGGATCATCAGTGGTGCAGATCAGAGTAACGTTAGACTGCTTGATCAGGTTACGGACAGTCATGGAGTCTTCCTGTAACTTAGCGTTGCACAGGTTCCATACTTCCTCAGCAGTATCGCCGTTTAAGTAGCCTTCGTATCCAAAGTATCTTCTTAACTCTAAGTGGCTCCAGTGATACAGTGGGTTGCCGATCAGTTTAGGCATTGTCTCAGCCCATGCCTGGAATTTCTCTCTGTCTGTGCCGTCGCCGGTAATGTATTTCTCATCAACACCGTTAGAACGCATCTGACGCCATTTGTAATGGTCGCCGCCCAGCCATACCTGGGTAATGTTTTCAAACTTACGGTCTTCATAGATCTCCTGTGGGTTGATATGGCAGTGATAGTCTAAGATCGGCATATTTTCTGCGTAATCATGATAGATTGTTTTTGCCATGTCTGTGGATAATAAGAAGTCCTTGTCCAAAAACTGTTTCATAGTGGTAAATCCTCCTTTAAAATTGGAATTTAAAAGTTTGTGGTTTTTCTTTTTATTAAAGCAGAGGCGATGGTTGTCCGGTTTGGGACATTAGCGCCACTGAAAACCCCCATTAAAGTATTGACAGTAGTGGTGCAAAGTGCTTCTACCTTGCTGTCAATGGATGTGATCTCCGGATCTGTACAACGTGCCAGGAGAGAATTATTATACCCGATAATACTAAGCTCTTCCGGCATGGAAATACCGGCTGTATGGGCATATTTTACGGCTCCTACGGCCAGTGAATCGTCAGAAGCCAAAACTGCGTCAAATTTCAGCCCTTCTTCTTTCAGGCTTAAAAGAAGATCCCTGGAATTTTCAAAACTCTTGGAACATTGATGAATCATGGAGTCCTCAACCGGGATACGATTTTCTTTCAATGCTGCTTTGTAGCCCTCCATCTTATTAACACCGCTGTAGGAAACGCTGGTGTAAAGATAAAGGATACGGCTGTGTCCTGAATGGATCAGCTGTAATGTGGCATCATACATAGAGGCATAATCATCACAGACAGTACTGTAGATATTCTTTCCTTCCAGATAACCGTTTACTAACATTACAGGAAGTCCGTCTGCGGCAGCTTCTATAATATAATTATTATCCCGGGAACGCATTTCCACAAATTTGGAACCTGCCAGGATAATAGCATCCACGCGCTTGGAGCGAAGCAGATTAAAATACTTCTGTTTTACATCCAGGTCGTAACCGGTACAGCAGAGGATAGAATCATAATTATGACTGCGCAGTTCCCGCTCCAGATAGTAGATCGCCTCAGCAAGATAAGGATCAGAAGAGTCAGAACACATGATACCGATGGTCTGCATGGTATCAAGTCCCAGTCCCCTGGCAAAAACATTGGGGGTATAACCCAACTCATCCATTACAGCCAGAACCTTCTTGCGGGTGCGTTCACTTACGTTGGGATTGCCGTTGAGTACACGGGAAACCGTAGCAATGGAAACGCCTGCGCGCTCAGAAACGTCATATATATTCATTCAGTAATCCACCTCACATTCTGTAAGCGCTTACACGCTAAGTCTATTATACATACTACTAATAAAGATTGCAACAGTTTTCTATTGACTTCTGTGTAGAAAATAGGTAGAATGATTGTAAGCACTTACAAAGTGATCTGTAGTTAAAATAAATCAAATGTATTCCGGAATCTTTTGCAACAGATTTTATTTTGGGAAGGTTTCCTGAGTACAAAAACAAAGATAGGAGATTAAAGACCATGCAGGACATTGTCAAGATCAATCAGAATGATAACGTTGCCGTTGCTCTTCGTCCTTTAAATGAAGGAGAGACCCTGGATGTAGCAGGAGAAAAGGTAACTCTGGTCCAGGATATCCCACAGGGACATAAATTTGCCCTTCGTGCCATTGCACAGGGTGAAGAGGTAGTTAAATACGGTTTCCGTATCGGCTACGCAAAAGAAGCTATTGAAAAAGGCGCATGGGTACATGTTCATAATGTAAAGACCGCTTTAGGCGATGTTCTTTCTTATGAGTATAAACCAGAAGGAAGCAAGGACGTAGAGCCATCTGGGCATGTATACTTTGACGGCTACCGCAGAGCAGACGGAAAAGTCGGTATCCGTAATGAGATCTGGATCGTTCCAACTGTTGGCTGTGTAAACTCTATTGCAAAGGCTCTTGAGACTGCTGCAAAGAAGTTTGTAGGCGGAAATGTAGAAGATATCATTGCATTCCAGCATCCATATGGATGTTCCCAGATGGGTGATGACCAGGAAAACACCAGAAAAGTTCTGGCAGACATGATCCATCATCCAAATGCAGCAGGTGTTCTGGTATTAGGACTTGGCTGCGAGAACAGCAATATTCCTGTATTAATGGATTACATTGGCGAGTATGATGAGCAGCGTGTTAAATTCTTACAGTGCCAGGATGTAGAAGATGAGATGGAGACCGCTATGGGTATCCTGGAAGAACTGGCAACCTATGCAAACGCATTCTCCAGAGAGAAGATCGACGCAAGCGAACTGATCATCGGTATGAAGTGCGGTGGTTCTGACGGACTTTCCGGTATCACTGCAAACCCTGTAGTTGGTGCTTTCTCTGATCTGTTAGTAAGCAAGGGCGGAACTACTATTTTAACAGAGGTTCCGGAAATGTTTGGTGCAGAGACTCTGTTAATGAACCGCTGCGCAACTCCGGAGCTTTTTGACAAGACCGTAGCTCTGATCAACAACTTCAAGAACTACTTTACCAGCCACAACCAGACTATTTATGAGAACCCATCCCCAGGTAACAAGAAGGGCGGTATCTCTACTCTGGAGGATAAATCCTTAGGATGCACCCAGAAGTCAGGAAGTTCTTTAGTAAAGGGTGTATTAGAGTATGCGGAGCCAGTTAAGGTTAAGGGATTAAACCTCTTAAGCGCACCTGGAAATGACCTGGTAGCAGCAACTGCGCTGGCAGTATCCGGCGCTCATATGGTATTGTTTACTACCGGCCGCGGCACTCCGTTTGCTTCCCCTGTTCCAACTGTAAAGATCTCCAGTAACTCCAAGCTTGCAGGACACAAGTCCAACTGGATCGATTTCAATGCGGGACAGATGGTAGAGGATAAGACCAAAGAAGAACTGGCACAGGATCTGTTAAACTATGTATTGGAAGTTGCTTCCGGACGCAAGGTTAAATCAGAAGCAGCCGGTTTTCATGATATGGCAATCTTCAAACAGGGTGTAACTCTGTAAGTATTAGTGAACAAAACAGTTACGGTTCATGCGTTGCATGACCGGCAACGGAATTTGATCTGACTGTGCCAGGAAAACAAAAGCGCATCTTGTAATCTGTTTCAGGATGCGCTATACTAAAAGAAGAAAATCGTATATGCGTATAAGAAACATATATACGACCAAATACAAAAGACATATATGATCGACAGAACCTGATGCAGGAGGAACATAAATGAAATTAAACCGGACAACGCTGCGCACAGTGGATATACTGAAAATGGTTTCCAAAAAGCCGGATGGTATTACACTGGATGAGATCTGTGAGAAGTTAGAACTTCCAAAGACCAGCGCCTATGACATTATCACAACACTGGCACATACAGGTATGGTCCATGTGGTAAAGGGGCAGAAGCAGCGTTATACCATCGGACTTACTGCTTATCGTGTAGGAATTAATTATACAAATAACCTGGATTTTATCGGTACCATTGATCCTGTATTAAAAGCTTTTGCGAAAGAAGTGGGAAAGACCGTATTCTTTGGAGTGCGTTCAGATGACTCTATTGTTTACATCTGTAAATTTGAGCCGGAAAATCCCATTATCACAACAGCGACTGTAGGAACCAAGAACCCATTGTACTGTACTTCCCTTGGAAAGGCCATTATGGCAAATATGGAGCAGGAAGAGCGGGATGCCTTAGCAGACCGGATCAATTTCCGTCCCCATACCCAGCGTACCATTCAGGACAAGACTCATTTCATAGAAGAACTGGATCGGGTCCGGGAAAATGGATACGCCTTTGACGCAAGGGAGTTGGAGGAACATATGGAATGTGTAGGTTCCCCTGTTTTCGGCCCGGATGGGAATGTGATCGGGGCCATCAGTGTGTCCAGTCTTTACAAGCCTACAGAGGATTATGACGCCTTAGGAAGGCTGGTTTGCGAGAAGGCAAAAGCGCTTTCAAGACTTTTGGGATTTTTGGGTAAATAAAACAGGATAAAAGATAATAATTTATCTGTTTTGCTGTTGACAAATCAGTTGGTAACTATTAAAATTTAAGTATAAATCGTAAATATGAAATTAATTCGTATTTACGAACCTCATCGAAAGAAGGAGAAGAAAAATGAAAAAAGAACATGTTTTAGCAAGACTGAAAGAAGACTGCCTGGTTGCTGTAGTACGTGCAAAGAATTATGAGCAGGGTGAGAAGGTAGTAGATGCTATTATTGAAGGTGGCATCAACTTTATCGAGCTGACCATGACTATGGATGACGGTGATCCAGTAGGCTTCATCAAGAAGATGGCTGACAAGTATAAAGACAATGACAAGATCGTGATCGGTGCTGGTACCGTTCTGGATCCAGAGACTGCAAGAGCTTGCATCTTAGCAGGTGCTAACTACATCGTAAGCCCAGGCTTAAATGTAGAGACCATCAAGCTTTGCAACCGTTACAGAGTACCAATGCTGCCAGGCGTTATGACTCCAAGCGAAGCTATTACCGCTATGGAAGCTGGATGCGATGTAATCAAGATCTTCCCAGGAAATATCGTAGGACCTGCAGCTATCAGCTCCTTCAAGGGACCTCTGCCACAGGGTGAGTTCATGCCATCCGGCGGTGTTGACGTAGACAACGTTGATAAGTGGATCCATGCTGGTGCATACGCAGTTGGTACCGGAAGCAGCCTTACAAAGGGCGCTAAGACTGGTGATTTCGCAGCTGTAACTGCAAAGGCTCAGGAATTCGTTAAGGCTGTAGCAGCAGCAAGAGCATAATTGTTAATAAATTTCTTACAGTTCAGCCATGCGCTGAACTGTAATATCAATTTTCACATATCTTAAGGAGAATATTAAAATGGCAAAGATTGTTACCATGGGCGAGATCATGTTAAGATTATCTACCCCAAATAATGAAAAATTTATCCAGGCAGATGAGTTTGATGTAAACTACGGCGGCGGCGAGGCTAACGTAGCTGTATCTTTAGCTAACTATGGTCATGACGTACAGTTCGTTACTGCAGTACCAGCTAACCCAATCGGTGAGTGCGCAGTAGCAGCTTTAAGAAAATACAATGTAGGTACAAAGTACATCGCAAGAAGCGGTGAGAGACTGGGAATTTACTACTTAGAGACCGGTTCTGCAATGAGAGCTTCCAACGTAGTTTATGACCGTGCACACAGCTCTATCTCTACTGCAACTGCAGATGAGTTCAACTTCGATGAGATCTTTGCTGATGCTGACTGGTTCCACTTCACCGGTATCACTCCAGCTGTCAGCGATGCAGCAATCGAACTGACTGAGGCAGCTTTAAAGGCAGCTAAGGCTCACGGCGTAACTGTTTCCGTAGACTTAAACTTCCGTAAGAAACTGTGGTCTTCCGAGAAGGCTCAGAAGGTTATGACCAACCTGATGCAGTATGTTGATGTTTGCATCGGTAACGAAGAGGATGCAGAGAAGGTTCTTGGCTTCAAGCCAGGCAACACTGATGTTACTTCCGGAGAACTGGAATTAGCTGGATACGTTGACATCTTTAATCAGATGGCTGACAAGTTCGGATTTAAGTACATCATCAGCTCCTTACGTGAAAGCCACAGCGCTTCCAACAATGACTGGTCTGCTTGCATCATGGACGGACAGACTCGTGAATTCTACCACTCCAGAAAGTACCACATCGCTCCAATCGTTGACCGTGTAGGCGGCGGCGACTCCTTCGCAGGTGGTCTGATCTGCGGTCTGGCTGATGGCAAGGATATGAAGGCAGCTCTGGAATTCGCAGTAGCAGCTTCCGCATTAAAGCACACCATCCCTGGAGACTTCAACCTGGTAACCCGTGCAGAAGTTGAAACCTTAGCAGGTGGCGACGGTTCAGGTCGTGTACAGAGATAATTACTCTTCTTAAGAGTTAAAAATTAAGACCGAAAGGCCTGTTTGGAAATAGCGTTCCTGGAATGTATTTTCAGACAGGCCTTTTCTTTAGAAATTTTCTTTAAAAATACGTTTATGAAAATTTTTTAAACTTCAGGAGGATATGAAAATGGGAGAGATAAAAGGAAGAACATTTGACCTGCTGACATTAGGTCAGCTTCTTTTAAGACTGTCACCACCAGACAATGACCGTCTTTCCAGAGGTGATACATTTGTAAAACAGGTAGGCGGTGCAGAATTAAACGTAGCAGTTGGTGCGTCTCTGTTAGGCCTTCATACCGGTGTTATCTCCAAACTTCCGTCACATGATATCGGCAGCTTTATGAAAGGTAAGATCCGTTCCTTTGGTGTCAGTGATGACTTTTTTATGTATGATCATTCTCCATCAGCCCGTGTAGGTATTTATTACTATGAAAACGGTGCATACCCAAGAAAACCAAAGGTTATTTATGACCGTATGAACAGTTCTTTCTTTACTCTGGATATTGATGAGATCCCGGAGGAAGTATACACAGCTTCCAAGTGTTTCCATACCACCGGTATTACTCTGGCTCTTAGTGAGAAGATCAGAGAGACTACCATTGAGATGATCAAACGTTTCAAAGAAGCAGGAACCCTGGTTTCTTTTGATGTAAACTTCCGTGGAAACTTGTGGACGGGTGATGAAGCAAGAGAATGCATTGAGCGTATCCTTCCTTATGTAGATATCTTCTTCTGCTCTGAAGATACTGCAAGACTGACCTTCTTAAAGACTGGTACAGCAAAAGAAATGATGAAGAGCTTTACAGAAGAATATCCGATCTCTATCGTAGCTTCCACCCAGCGTATCGTACACAGCCCGAAACGCCATACCTTTGGTTCTGTGATCTATGATGCAGCAAGAGATACTTTCTACGAAGAAGAGCCATATCGTGACATTGAAGTAGTAGACCGTATCGGTAGTGGTGATGCTTATATTTCCGGCGCTCTCTACGGCCTGTTAAGCAGCGGTGGTGACTGCCAGAAGGCAGTTGCTTTTGGAAACGCCACAGCAGCTGTAAAGAACACCATTCCTGGAGATCTTCCATCCTCTAACCTGGAAGAAATCGAGACCATTATCAAGGCCCATAATCAGACCGGACCACAGAGTGAGATGGCAAGATAATAAAAGCCTGTTAAAAGGTTTCAAAACTATATTGTATATAAAAAAAGGAGCTTTCCTGTAATTATATGGGAAGGCTCCTGTTTTGTTGTAGAGATTTAAAAAAGACTTAAGAAAAGCTTTATTGGATGTAAGGGGAATATAGTATATAATGAACGCAGAGAAAAACAAGCGGCTGCGTCAGCAGACATTTGTTTTTCTCAAGTCATTAACGAAGGTTCCGCCTGCGTCAGCAGGCAGTGGAGCGCGTCAGCACGGGAACCTGAGTATTAGAGCACAGTTAAAGAAATGATCTTTGTTATAGAAAAGGAGAAATCATATTGAGAAAATATCATTTATACGCAGCAGTATTATGCAGCGCAGCAGTTTTAGGCCTTGGCGGATGCTCCAATAAAGTGGATGCGGCAACCACATTGCCTCTTGTAAATGAGTCAAGACCAGTGGTGGTAGAGTCTGAAGAACCTACTTCTTCTGCAGAAGAGACTACCGTTGTAGAAACTGTAAGCGGCACGATCGAAAGTGCAGAAGAGCAGCCAGAGCAGGCAGAAGACTCTGTATGCCTGTTTGGACCGGCTACCCAGATGGAAGATGGCAGATTATCCATTGACAGTCAGGCAGATCAGGGATATCAGGGAGAAGTGATCTTAAACGTTTCCCAGGAGTCTACTTATGTATTAGACGCAGTTTCCGGTCTTCCAATAGAGCTTTCTGATATTAAAGACGGAGACACCATCTACGCTTACATCGGACCGGCAATGACCATGAGCCTTCCGCCAATGACCAATGCGACGATGATCTTTGCCAATGTTCCGGCAGATTTTAAGGTTCCGGACTATGTAACAGTTAAATCAGTAGTGACAGATGCAGCTTCTTCCCAGTCTGTACTGACTGCTATGGACGGCACAGAATATACATTGGCAGATGACTGTGGGATCGTACCGTATCTTACCAGAAATATTGTTACGTTAGATGACCTGACTCAGGGCAGAAAAGCAGTGGTATGGTCTGATGGAGAGAATACAGCAACACGGATCATGGTATTTGCAGAATAAAAATTGAATGAAAGAATTAAGGGACGCACCGGTTGGCGCGTCCCTTTGCTATCTAGTTTCCACACTCAATACTGATCTCATTAAATTTCTTAAGGATATGATCAATGGTAGTAGCGTCTTTTTCTGCGCCTGCTTTATCGATCACTGCATGTCCCTGGTGCATCATTAACAGTCTGTCACCATATTCCACAGCAAAGCGGAGATTGTGGGTGACCATAATGGTAGTCAGGTTCTTTTCACGGACTACTTTGTTGGTCAGTTCCATGATCGTTTCCGCAGTTTTTGGATCCAGAGCAGCAGTGTGTTCATCCAGGATCAGGAATTCAATAGGAGTCATAGTGGACATTAAAAGTGCCATTGCCTGGCGCTGTCCGCCGGAGAGAACGCCTACTTTTACGTCCATTTTATCTTCCAGTCCAAGGCCAAGGGAGCGGAGAGATTCGCGGTAGAATTCCAGGCGCTGTTTGTTGGTTCCAGGACGGAGATTGAAGGCTTTGCCCTTATTATCTGCTAAAGCCATGTTCTCTGCAATGGTCATAGAAGGGCAGGTTCCCATAGACGGGTTCTGGTAAACGCGTCCAATGCGGCGCTGACGCTTGTATTCCGGCATTTTGGTAATGTCTTCGCCACCGATGATAATACGGCCGTCATCTAACGGGATACTTCCGCAGATGATATTTAAAAGAGAAGTTTTACCGGAACCATTGCTTCCTACTACGGATACAAACTGGTGGTCTTCAATGGTTAAGTTAAAATCATTAAACAGGCACATTTCATTTACTGTACCTGCGTTGTAATATTTATGGATGTGTTTTAATTCAAGCATGGCTCTTTACCTTCTTTCCGCCGGAAGGGCTTACTACAAGGATGATCAGGAATAATACAGAAGTGATCAGCTTCAAGTCGGATGCAGTGACAGGAATGGAAAGGTCCAGTCCTGCAATGTGCAGGTCATTTAACAGCAGCGCAATGGATACGCAGGCTTTGTATACAATGGAACCGATGATAACAGCAGTAGTAGAGCGGATAAATCCAACTCTTTTTAACAGCTGGGTTCCGATGATCACATTTGCAAGGCCGATGACCATGGTACCAGTACCGATGGAGATCTCAAAGAAGCCTTTCTGCTGGCAGTAAACGCTTCCTGCAAGAGCTGCAAAACCGTTTGCAATAGCAAGACCTACGATCTTTACAAGGCCTTTGTCTTTTGCAAGAGAAGTGACCAGTACGTCATTGTCACCAACTGCACGAAGCAGGTATCCGGAACGTGTCTGTAAGTAAGCGTCTAATAACACCTTGCAGATCATAACGATCACAAACAGGATAATGGTCACGATAAATGGGGATGCAGCTTCCGGCACATGAGCGGAAAGGAAGGAATTGGAAAAGATGGTTTCCTTACTAAAAATAGGAAGGTTTGCTTTTCCTGCGATCCTTAAATTAATGGAATAGAGGGCCGTCATGACAATGATACCGGAGAGCAGGTCACGTACTTTCAACTTTACGTGGATGAGACCGGTGATACAGCCGGCTAAAGCACCCACTGTAAAGGAAATGAATAATGCTGCTACAGGTGAAATGGTACCAATGAAAGGAAGCCCGTTTGCAATGCCTGCTGCAGTCACTGCAGCGCCAAGTGGGAAGGTGCCGTCTACAGACAGATCCGGGAAGTCCAGGATCTTATAAGTGATGTAAACGCCCAGAGCCATGATGGCATATACAAGGCCTTCTTCCAGAATACCGAAAATGATCGTTGTCATGATGTTCCTCCAATACTTGTGTTCCTACTAAAATTACTCTGTAATGCTGTCAAAGAGTTCAGCAGCATTTCCTGTTAAAGACTCAGGAAGAGTGATGCCAAGGTTTTCAGCTACTTTGGTGTTGCCGTAGAATGCAGCATCCTTAATGGTCTCAAAGTTTAATTCACTTGCTTTTGCTTCGCCTTTTAATACCTTTGCAGCCATTTCACCGGTCTGCTTGCCAAGTTCTACATAATCAAGACCCATAGCAGCCAGGCAGCCGATCTTTACCTGCTCGATCTCACTTCCGAATACAGGAATGTTCTTTGCGGAAGCCTTGCTTAAGATAACAGGAAGAGATGCTACTACTGTATTATCGGTCAGATTTGTGATACAGTCAACCTTTCCAATTAAAGTATCTGCTGCCAGAGGAATATCTGCAGAAGAGGAGATACCGGAGTCTACGATCTCAAAGTCATAATTTGGAGCCAGTTCCTTGTATTCTGCAATCGCAGACTCAGAGTTTACTTCGCTGGTGGTGTACATGATACCGATGGTCTTTGCATCAGGTAAGATCTCGCGGATCATCTTTAACTGCTGCTCTACAGGAAGCTTATCGCTGGTACCTGTGATCTCGCCGATTGGGATTCCGTCTGCATTTGCCAGTTCGGCTGCAACTGGGTCAGTAACTGCGGTGAAGATAACAGGAATATCAGATTTCATAGCCACGCTATATTCAGCCTGAGCCATAGGAGTTGCGATACCACACATTAAATCTACGTTCTTTCCTGCAAATGTATTGGCGATCTGTGCGGAAGTACCGCCGTCAGCCTGTGCATTCTGATAAAGAACGGTTAAGTTCTTTCCTTCTTCAATGCCTTCTGCTGCAAGGCCTTCTAAGAAACCTTCACGGCAGTTGTCAAGAGAGCCGTGCTCTGCAAACTGGCCGATACCGATGGTGTAGGAGCCGTCTGCATCAGCGGTGTTTTCTGCTTCGCTGGAAGCTTCCTCGGAGGATGCTGCCTCAGAAGAAGGGGCTGCTGTGGTATCTGCTGCTGTAGTAGCAGTAGAAGAGGAGCTTCCGCAGCCTGTTAATAAAGCTGCGCCCATTGCTGCGGTTAAAAGGAATGCCATAGATTTTTTCATAATACTTACCTCCTGAAAATAAAATTTGAAATAATATTTTGGAATAAAAAAAGTCCCAAACACAATACGATTGTGATTGAGACGAATATGATCCGCGGTGCCACTCAAATTGACTGAAAGTCCACTTTTCACATACTAACATATGTGCTGCAAATGTAACGGGTGCAGAGTCCGTCAGTCCCTACTGAAATATTTCAAGACTGCCCTCAAAAGTCCATTCAGCTGCCTGCCTTATACCGCAATCCCACCACCTGCGGCTCTCTGTGCTAATGCATTGGAAGCTTACTCCTCTTTCTCAACGGTTTAGCTGTTAATCCGTATCTTAATACATAGGGCGGGTTTTGTCAACTGTTTTTTGCAAAGCTGTATCCGTTGCACCTGTTGTTATGAGAAATTTGAAGAAAAATTTCAGTAAATTTCAGATAATATAGTGTTCGGTTAGGTAAAAATGTGCTATACTTAAGATAGCAAAACAAGGGAGGTCGGTCATATGAGCGATAAACATTATGTGATCACAATCGAGCGTCAGTACGGAAGCGGCGGACGTATTACAGGTATGCGCCTTGCAGAAGAGCTGGGTATTCATTATTATGATGAAGAGATCCTGAAAATGACATCAGAGACCAGTGCTATTGGAGAACAGTACTTCCGTCTTGCAGATGAAAAAGCAGGGAATAACTTATTATATCGTACAGTTACCAATATGAAGCCGGAGCTTTCCGCACCTGTAAAGGATGGACATAGGCTTACATCACCGGAAAATCTGTTCCGCTTCCAGTCCGAGGTCATCCGCAAGCTGGCAGAGTCTGAAAACTGCATTATCATTGGACGCTGTGGCAATTATGTTCTTCAGGATCAGTTAGATGATGTAGTCCGCATTTTCGTCTATGCAGATACGGTTACCAGAGTCCGCAGAGTTATGGACGTAGACAAGGTAGACGAAGAAGAAGCACTGCGCCGCATGAAGAAGATCGATAAGGAGCGCACAGAGTATCATAAATATTTCACTGGCAGAAACTGGATGGATATGGAAAATTATGACCTTCCTATTAATGCCAGCCGTATTGATTATGATCAGATGATCAAACTGATCAAAGATTATCTGAAACTTCGGGGAATGATCGACTGATCGTTATGACGATGCTCTTTAGAGATGGTAGATCCGCCTATGGATGGGGCAGCAATGTAGCAACATGAGGTAGCAGATGGATATTTTAACAGGAATACTGATCCCTTTTATAGGAACCACAGCAGGCAGCGCCTGCGTGTTCTTCCTGCGGGGAGAATTAAAGCCCGGAGTGCAGAAAGCATTTCTGGGCTTTGCTTCGGGAGTGATGGTGGCTGCTTCTGTGTGGTCCCTTCTGATCCCGGCTATGGAAATGAGTGATGGACTTGGAAGACTGGCTTTTCTTCCGGCAGTAACTGGCTTCCTTTTAGGAATGGCGTTTTTGCTGTTTCTGGATATGGTAGTTCCTCATCTTCATATGGATACGGATCAGCCGGAAGGCGCAAAAAGCAATTGGAAAAAGAGCACTATGCTGGTTCTTGCAGTGACCTTACATAACATACCGGAAGGAATGGCAGTTGGTGTGGCTTTTGCAGGTATGCTGGCAAAAAGTGAGTCCATTACACTGGCAGGCGCCATGGCATTGTCACTGGGAATTGCGATCCAGAATTTCCCGGAAGGAGCGGTTATCTCCCTTCCTTTAAAAGAAGCGGCAGGGCAGAAAAAAGCCTTTGTCTACGGTATGCTTTCCGGTATTGTAGAGCCCATCGGCGCCGGTCTTATGCTGTTATTGGCAGAAAAACTGGAGCCCTTTATGCCATATTTCCTTTCCTTTGCAGCAGGTGCCATGCTTTACGTAGTAGTGGAAGAACTGGTGCCGGAAGCATCAGAAGGGGAACATTCCAATATTGGTACCATCGGATTTGCCATTGGGTTTGCATTGATGATGGTCCTTGATGTGGCATTGGGATAATGCAGGTTGTGTTACTTTCGCCACTCCACAGTCAGTTCTGCTTTTCGTCTTGGTCTTGGAGCAGGTGCTTCATCTGCGTAGCCTACAGCCAAGGCAGCATAGAGCTGGCCGTCAGCATTTAACCAGTGATTTAATTCTTCCTGAGCAAAAAACGTATTACAGATCCAAAGACTTCCAAGGCCCAGTTCTGTGGCAGCCAGTGTCATGTTTTCAATGGCAGCTCCCATGGACTGGGCATTGCATATTTCTGACACACGTTCATCAATGGCCAGCGGCTGATCCATAGGAGAGGCCAGAGGGTCTGTGATAAAAATAATAACAGGTGCTTCTTTCATGATCTTAAGGGTTGCCCTGGCACCATCTAAATAAGGGGCACTTTCTGGGAGAAAAGGCTGTTTTTCTTCCCGTTTCAGTCCTGCTTCCATGGCTTTAAGGACCTGTTCCTTTGCAGAGCCTGTTGTTACGATAAAATGCCATGGCTGCCGGTTTTTAGAGGAAGGAGCCAGCATGCCGGCTTTTAATATTTCTTCTATTAATTCTTTTTTTACAGGAATGTCTTTATAGCGGCGGATGCTCCGTCTGCTTTCTATTTCTTTTATCATGAGTACAGATCCTTTCATTGTATAGGATGTTGTGAGATTGTATTATTTCGGTCGCACGGTCAGTCGGCGGATATGTCCGTCTGCGGTCAGCTGCTGTAAGCTGGCAATAGCCATGACCTGGTAACCGCCGTAGGAGGCGATAAGTTCTGCCTGTGAGCCGTTCAGGATCGTGGGCGATAATATGGAATACTGACAGAAGAGAAACTTATTCCGGAAAAACATGGAAATGGCTTCTTTTCCATATAAATGAAATTCGTGCTGGGATGTGCCATTGGCGCAGTAATCACAGTAGTGGCCGTTTTTGGTAAATAATTCTGCCAGGGCTTCAAAATCTTTTGTTTCAAGAGCTGTGAGATATTTCTGGATAACAGGTTCCATGAAAGTTTCCTTTCTATAAAAAATATTGATCCATATTTAATATACTTTTTCTGAATTGAGAAGGGCGTCTGTGCCGCCGTCCACAAACATGATAATGCCGTTGACGCCTCTTGCTTCTTTTGAAATAAGGAAATTAATGGCAGAGGCGATCTCATCCGGTTCCATAAGAGTCTCTTTGCCATATTTGGTAGGAATAGGAAGGGCATTTAATGCCGTCTTTTCATCCACAGACATAGTGGCAGTCATGGATGTGTTTACGTTTCCAGGTGCCACTGCGTTGATGCGAACCCCATTTGCGGCATAAGAGGCAGAATGGCGGCGGACCCATCTGGCTAAGGCATACTTGGAAGCCACGTACAGGCGGTTACCTGTAAGAAGGTCATTTTCATCTAAATTGGAAACCAGATCCAGGATGCGAAGTTCATCTTCATTATTATTATTTAAAATATCCGCCAGGTCCATGCGCAGGTCTCCCTGGGAGATAGCATTGGAAACAGTGGCTACGCAGCTGCCGCCTTTTTTCTCTAAAAGATCGTAGGCCCCTTTTATAATAGAAATCGTTCCGAAAAAGTTTAAAGAAAGGATCAGGCGCAGATCGTGACAGGAACCAGGAACGCCGGCGCATAAGATCAGACCGTCTAAACCTTCTGGATGCAGCTCGTGTAATTCATCAATTACTTTCTGCCGTCCTTCTGGAATAGAAAGGTCGGCCTGGATATCTCCTGTTTTCCAGTCGATATTGATAGTCTCATGTCCCTGTTTTTCTAATTGACTGATCACACGCAGGCCGATCCCGCCGGAACCGCCGGTAATTGCATAGACTCCCATAAGTGATCCTCCGGTTTACAAATAATTTTCTTTCTATTATAATCGAAATTGATACCAATGTAATACCCAGAATAGTGAAAAAAAAGGATACCAGATGAAATGCTGCATTATGAGTTAGAGAAGAAAAAGGGTAGTTCTCTCTATGAAGAACTGTATCAGAAACTGAAAGAAGACATTTTAAGAGGGCGGATCCTGCCGGGGACCAAGCTGCCTTCCAAAAGGGAGCTGGCCAGGGATAATGGCATCAGCGTAAAGACAGTTTTAAGCGCCTACGAACAGCTGGTGGTAGAAGGCTATCTTTATTCCAAAGAGAAAAAAGGCTATTTTGTGGCGGCAGTGGAAGCTATGCCGGAGTATAAACCTGTAGTGGCAGAATATCCCCAGCTTTACAGGGAAGATCAATGGTTTGCGGATTTTACAGCCAACAACACAGTGTATGATAAATTTCCATTTTCCATGTGGAGAAAGGTCATGAGGGAGGTGCTGTCAGAGTATGACAAAGAACTGGTAAAAAGAGGTCATTTTCTGGGAGTTCGCCAGCTGCGGGAGACCATTGCGGATTACTTATACCGCACCCGTGGAATGACCATTTCTCCTGAATGCATTGTGATCGGAGCCAGTATTGAATACCTGTATAGCCGTCTGATCAAGCTTCTGCCTGCAGACGTAGTCTATGCTGTGGAAAACCCGGGATATAAGAAAATCCCTGTGATCTATGAAGAATATGGGCTGAAGTGGAAGAGTATAGCCATGGACGATGGGGGAATCCATATGAAAAGCCTGCAAGACAGCGGGGCAGACATTATCCATGTATCCCCGGAGCACCATTATCCATTGGGAACAGTTATGTCTGCATCCAGGCGTCAGGAGCTTTTAAGCTGGGCTTCAGAAAAAGAAGAACGCTATATCATAGAGGATGATTATGACTGTGAATTCCGCTATCGTTCCCGGTCTATTCCCGCACTTGGGAGCATGGACTCCCACGAAAGCGTGATCTATATGAACACCTTCAGCAAGACCCTGACACCGGCGATCCGTATCAGCTATATGGTCCTTCCGGAGAAGCTGATGCGCCGCTACATTGATACCGCCAATTTTTACTGCAATACAGCCTCTACCTGTGAGCAGTATGCTCTGGCAAGATTTATTGAAAATGGCTATTTTGAGCGCCATTTAAGCCGTCTTAAGAAGTTTTATCATGCAGAAGGAGAACGTTTAAAGCGTATCTTAAAACAATCGGTGCTACTGCCGGCAGTCAGCGTGGACGGAGGAGAAAGCGGCACCCACCTGCTGGTGAAAGTAGATACTTCCATGACAGATACGGAGATTGAAGAGGCAGCGGAAAATATGGGTATCCATATTTCCTGTCTGTCCCGGTTCTGCAGTGAGAAGAACCCGGAATATGATCATATTTTAGTGTTAAATTATTCTGATATGGATGAAAGCCGCCTGACGGAAGCGGTGAGAAGACTGGGTAATATTTTTATCCAGTGGTAAAATCTGATATCCTTTAATAGTTTTATTTTGGATATTTTAAAGATATCAGATCAGTGTTACCATGAGCCTACCGACACACAGGGAGGAATAAAGTGTTCCAAAATAAAAACTCCCTGTAGGAAAATGAGTGAAAAAAATAAGAAAGAAACGAGGTACGGACACATGGGAACAACTTATTATTTTCTGCCTACAAGAAACTTATTTGGAGAAGATTCCGTAAAGGAAACAGGTTCCTTAATGCAGAGCCTGGGAGGAAAGAAAACTCTTATTGTAACAGATGCATTTCTGGCAAAACAGGGAATGGCCCGGATGGTTCAGGATATCTTAAAGGACTCTGGTGTTGAAAGCGTTGTATTTGGCGGGGTAGAGCCAAACCCGAAGGATGTAAACGTAGAAGCCGGTCTTAAGGTATTCAAGGAAAATGGATGCGACTCTATTATCTCTCTTGGCGGTGGTTCTTCCCACGACTGTGCAAAGGGTATCGGCATTGTAGCTTCCAATGGAGGAAACATCCGGGATTATGAGGGTGTGGACAAGTCACAAAAGCCTATGTGCCCTATGGTTGCCATCAACACCACAGCAGGAACTGCTTCTGAGATCACCCGCTTCTGTATCATTACAGATACCAGCCGTCATGTAAAAATGGCGATCGTAGACTGGAGAGTGACACCACAGATCGCCATCAATGATCCCAAGCTGATGGTAGGCATGCCACCGTCACTGACAGCAGCTACCGGAATGGATGCTTTGACCCATGCTATTGAAGCTTATGTTTCTACCAATGCAAATCCACTGACAGATGCAGCTGCTACCATGGCTATTACCATGATCACACGGTATCTGCCAAAGGCAGTCGCAAATGGAGAATACATGAAGGCAAGAGACAAAATGGCATACGGACAGTACCTGGCCGGTATCGCTTTTAACAATGCTTCCTTAGGTTATGTTCATGCGATGGCTCATCAGTTAGGTGGTTTCTACAACCTGCCTCATGGTGTGTGCAACGCTATCCTCCTTCCTCATGTAGAAGAGTTTAACCTGATCGGAAATGCAAACCGCTTCAGAGACATTGCAAAGGCAATGGGTGAAAACATTGACGGACTTTCCACTATGGAAGCAGCCAGAAAAGCCATTGCAGCCATCCGCCAGCTCAGCGAGCAGGTAGGTATCCCACAGAACCTGAGAAGTCTTGGAGTAAAAGAAGAAGACTATGAGATCATGGCTGAAAATGCAATGAAGGACGTATGCCAGCTGACCAACCCGAGAAAGGCTACCAAAGAACAGGTAATCGGAATTTTCAAGGCTGCTTATTAATAAGATCTGCGGGCTTTATGAAAATGGAAATGGAAATGGTCCAGTGGCAAAAGGCATGAAAGACTGCAAAGAAATTGCATAAGAAAGGCGGAAAATAATATGGAAAAGGCAAAGTTACAGGAACGTTATCAGTTATTTATCGGAGGTCAGTGGAAAGATGCTTCTGCCCATGAAACATTTAAAACAATCTGCCCGGCAGACGGAAGCGTATTAGCAGAGTGTGCCCAGGCAACAAAGGAAGATGTAGATGAGGCAGTAAAAGCAGCATGGGAAGCTTTTAAAACATGGAAGCATACTACAGTTGCAGAAAGAGCCGCCGTTTTAAATAAGATCGCTGCCATCATTGATGAAAATAAGGAACATCTGGCTATGGTAGAGTCCATGGACAACGGCAAGCCCATCCGTGAGACACTGGCAGTAGATATCCCTATGGCAGCTGACCATTTCCGCTACTTTGCAGGCTGCATCCAGGCAGAAGAGGGAAGTGCCAATATTCTTGGCAAAGACACCTTAAGCCTGATCTTAAGAGAACCGATCGGCGTAGTAGGCCAGATCGTTCCATGGAACTTCCCATTTTTAATGGCAGCATGGAAACTGGCTCCTGTTCTTGCCAGCGGCTGCTGTACTGTATTTAAGACATCCAGCACCACACCTTTAAGCGTTCTGGAATTTGCAAGACTGGTCCAGGATGTGATCCCTGCAGGCGTATTTAACGTGATCACCGGTTCCGGCTCCAAATCCGGTCAGTATATGTTAGATCATCCGGGCTTTAGAAAACTTGCCTTTACCGGCTCTACAGAAGTAGGACGAAATGTAGCTCTGGCAGCAGCCCAGAAACTGATTCCTGCTACACTGGAGCTGGGTGGAAAATCTGCCAATATCTTCTTTGAAGACTGTGACTGGGAAATGGCAATGGACGGACTTCAGATGGGCATCCTCTTTAACCAGGGCCAGGTTTGCTGCGCAGGTTCCAGAGTCTTTGTCCAGGAAAGCATTTATGACCGTTTTGTAGAAGAGGCTGTAAAACGCTTTAATAAAGTAAAAGTAGGTCTTCCATGGAAAGAAGAGACCCAGATGGGAAGCCAGATCGACCGCAGACAGATGGAAAAGATCTTAAAATATGTGGAAATTGGAAAGGAAGAAGGCGCAAAGGTGCTTTGCGGCGGTGTACAGGCGAAAGAAGGAGAACTGGAAAAAGGCTGCTTCCTGCGTCCAACCTTATTAGGAGATGTGACCAACGATATGCGCGTAGCCCAGGAAGAGATCTTTGGACCAGTTGCATGCATCATCAAGTTTAAAACAGAGGAAGAAGTCCTTGCCATGGCAAATGATAGTGCCTACGGCTTAGGCGGTGCTGTTTGGACCAGAGATATCAACAGGGCCCTTCGTGTGGCAAGAGGCGTGGAAACAGGACGTATGTGGGTCAACACCTACAATGCGATCCCGGAAGGTGCTCCATTTGGCGGCTGCAAGGCATCCGGTATCGGAAGAGAGACCCATAAGGTCATCCTGGAACATTATACCCAGATGAAGAACATTATGATCAATATGGCAGAGGCGCCTACGGGATTTTATCCGGCATAGGATGTAAATAAAAAATGATTTTTTTCCTTTGACATTTTCCAAATTGAGAAATATAATAATTCCTGAACGAGTAGCAAACAAGCGTAAATCCAGTTTTGCTGCTCGTTTTTTTATGCAAAAAGAGTCAGGTGGAAAGTTTAAGATAAAAGCAAAACGAACATACATTCGATAAAGCTATAGACGGATAGATAAAAATGAGGTATAATAAGTCCAAAAGAGTCTGCGTAAGCGAAAAACTTAAATGTAAAAGTTGATGGGAAAGGAAGTGGTAATATGATCTATACATGTACATATCCGTCCCCACTGGGAAATATTTTACTGGCGGCAGATGAGGTTGGACTGACTGGTTTATGGTTTGAGGGACAAAAGTATTTTGCCAAAACACTTCCAAAAGAAACCATTTCACAGGAGACACCCGTTCTGATCCAGGCGAAAAAATGGCTGGATGTATATTTTTCCGGGAAAGAGCCGGATTTTACTCCTGCACTTCATCCTGCAGGTTCCCCGTTTCGCCAGGCTGTATGGCAGATCTTACTGCAGATCCCTTATGGACAGACTATGACATATGGAGAGATTGCAAAAAAGATGGCACAGATGCAGGATGCGCCTCATATGTCTGCACAGGCTGTAGGCGGAGCAGTAGGACATAATGAAGTTTCCATTATCATCCCCTGTCATCGTGTTGTAGGAACCAATGGAAGTCTTACCGGATATGCCGGGGGAATTGAAAAGAAGATCGCGCTGTTAGAACTGGAACATACAGATATGAGTGGGTTCTTTATTCCAAAGAAGGGGACTGCCCTTTAAATGGATCTTGAGATCACAGAAAATGATAAAAGAAAAAGGCACAAAAAGGATGAAAATAAAACAGCAAAGGCAGATCAAAGCATTTTTAGTCAACCTGTTTGGAAAAAGCAGAGGAGATATGCTGTTTCGCCAACAGGAGGAACTGCTTGATACACTGATCAGAAATACAGAAAATAAGACAAAGGATCAGATGAAAACGCTGACTCAGACAATTTTACCCCGTATAGCCCTGTACAAGGTACTGAACCAAAGTGGTCTGTCACAGGAGGATGTCTACAGGCATATGCGAAACTATATGCTGGATATCGTTGGAACAGAAAAGCATTTGTCCATGGTAAAAATGGAACGGGTGCCGGGATTTTATTTTCTTTACAGCAATATTGTCCTTCGTGTTGTGCGAAGAACGGATCTGTGGGACAGTGAGCAGGCCCATGGAAAGGATTATTTTGATGTGACAATGAAAAAATGCCTGTGGCATACAGCCTGTTTAGAAAATGGCTGTGAAAAGCTTTGTCCCCTGTTTTGTGATGTTGATAATGTAACATATGGTGGTCTGAAAAAACTGGACTTTTCCCGTACTAAAACATTAGGTTACGGGGGAGACTGCTGTGATTTTCATTTTTTCAGGAAAAGATCCTGATCGGGACTGAAAAATGAGCATATAAAAGGCGTGTGGATCCTGGTATGGACTCATACGCCTTTTGTTGCTATTCATCTTGTTTCCGTATTTATGAAAACAAGTTCTCAAGATCTTGGTAAAACTGTGGATAAGAAATATTCACACATTCTGCCCCATTGATCTGTGTAATGCCCTCTGCGCAGAGAGCTGTCACTGCAAAGGTCATGGCAATGCGGTGGTCTAAGTGGCTTTCGATCACAGCACCGTGAAGAGGTCTGCCGCCGCGGATGATCATGCCGTCCTCTGTTTCTGTTACGTCAGCTCCCATAGCACTTAAATTTTCCACCATAACAGCAATTCGGTTGGACTCTTTTACCTTTAATTCTGCTGCATCCCGGATCACGGTCGTTCCCTCTGCAAAGCAGGCCATAGCAGCGATCATAGGCAGTTCGTCAATAAGAGTCGGGATAATGCTGCCGCCGATCTCTGTTCCATGAAGGGAAGAAGCGCGGACTAAAAGATCAGCAACCGGTTCCCCTTCGTCTTCTTTTACATTTAATAAAGTAAGGTCTGCACCCATAGCCCTGCATACATGAAGGATGCCGTCCCTGGTAGGATTGATGCCTACATTTTTGATCAGGATCTCAGAGCCGGGTACCATAAGTCCTGCTGCAATAAAGTAGGCAGCAGAAGAAATGTCTCCTGGTACATTTACCTTTACACTGTGCAGTTCACTGGCCGGTTCAATAGTAGCAGTGGTATCTTTTGTGGTCACATGGGCGCCGAACAGATTTAACATGATTTCAGAGTGATTTCTGGATACATAGGGCTCTGTAACAGAGGTAGGTCCCTCTGCGTAAAGTCCTGCTAATAAAATAGAAGATTTAACCTGGGCAGAGGCTACTTTGGAGGTGCAGTGGATGCCGTGAAGGGCTTTTCCGTGGATCGCCAGAGGCGCGCAGCCATTTCCATTTACACTGACAATATCTGCGCCCATAAGGGACAGTGGTTCCATAATACGCTTCATGGGACGTTTCTGGATGGAAGCGTCACCTGTTAAAGTTACGTCAAAGTTCTGTGCAGATAAAATACCGGAGATCAGGCGGGTAGTAGTGCCGCTGTTTCCGCAGTCCAGTATGGTCTCCGGCTTTTTAAGACCGTGAAGGCCATTTCCATGTACCAGGACGATATCCCCTTTATTTTCAATGGCAACGCCCATACGTTCAAAACAGGAGATGGTAGACAGACAGTCAGCTCCCTGTAAAAATCCTGTGATCTCGGTGGTTCCCTTTGCAAGAGAGCCGAACATCACGGCACGGTGGGAAATAGATTTATCTCCCGGAACCGTGATTTCTCCCTTTAATGGGCCTGATTTTTTAAATTCCATATGTTTCCTCCCAGACAGGTAGACATTACAGTCTTACCATTTCGTATTTATAATATTCCAGCCGTTTCCAGGCTGCGGTCATAGATGCTTCATCATAAAATTCGATCTTTAAGGCACCTTCTCCCCGTTCTCTGTTGTTATTGATACCAATATTTTTAATACTGATGCCTTTGGCTGCCAGAATAACTGCGATGGTGGAGATCGCACCTACCTCATCGGCCACATCTACAGAAAAAGCATAAGAAGGTTCCACAGAGCCCTTGGCCCGGTCAGTAATGGTATTTCGGTAGTCTCTGGATTTTTCAAACAGTTTATAAATCGCTTCTCCCTGATGTCCTTTTATTTCAGAAAGGATGTCCTGAAGGGAACCGATATAACGTTCTAACATATCTGCAATAGGTTCCACATTGGTCATACAGATCTGCTCCCACATTTCAGGAGAGGAAGACGCAATACGGGTAATATCCTTAAAACCGCCTGCAGCTACCCGTTTCATGGTTCCGGCAGGTGAGTCGGCATCTTTTACCAGATTTACAAGGCTGGAAGCAACCAGATGGGGCAGATGACTGATGGCAGCCACCACTTTATCATGTTCCCTGTAGTCAAGTACCAGTGGGATAGCACCTACGGTCTGGGCCACTGCGATAATACGGTTGGCATTTTCGGCATATTTTGGTGGAATATTACCGGTTTCGCTGCCGCTCTGGTCAAGGCCTTCCGGCGGTGTAACAATATAATAAGCATTTTCAAGGAGATGATCCGTTGCGTTTTCGTATCCTGTTTTTTCAGAACCGGCCATAGGATGACCGCCTACAAAGCAGTCTGTAAGGCCCTGGCGCAGGATCTCTTCGTGGATGTCCGTTTTGGTGCTTCCTACATCCGTGATCAAAGCTCCCGGTTTTAAATAGGAGCGGATCTTAGACAGATACTGTGCATTGTATTCCACCGGCGTACATAAAAAGATCAGGTCACATTCTTTTAACTGTTCGTCAATGCCGTCTAAAATAACATCTACAATACCGTCTTTTTTTGCCTGCTCCAGCTTGGAACGGGTGCGCATATAGGCCATGATGCGGATATCCGGACGGGCTCTTTTAATGCCCTTCGCTAAGGAACCGCCGATAAGGCCAAGGCCGATAAAGGCAATGGTTGTATCATTCATGGTAAATTTTTCCATTTTAAAATCGCTCCTTACATTATAGAATGTTCTATCGGAGATACAGAATCACCTGAAAACCTTCACAAAGATAGATGTCCTCTCGGAGTCTTTCCTGCACCTGCTTTTGTGGCCGATTTTCCACCAGTAGCACCCGAATTTCATCAACGTACGCACCGCGTACGCCTCAGAAATTTGGGCACAACTGACAAAAAATCTTCTCACAAAATCAAGCACAGAAAGATTCCGAGAGAACATAAAGGTTTTCAGGTGTTTGGGCTGTGAATGATAGGTGGTTATCTGGCTTCAAAAGTTCTGCCAGCCAGATCCACATATGGCTTTAAGTCAGCCATTAATTTGTCAAATGCATCAAAGGTAAGAGACTGAGGACCGTCAGAAAGGGCTTTTGCCGGATCTGGATGAACCTCGATCATCAGTCCGTCGGCACCTACTGCAACTGCAGCCTTTGCAAGAGGTTCTACATAGGCTCTTACGCCGGTTGCATGGCTTGGATCTACGATCACTGGAAGATGACTCTTCTGGCGGATCACAGGAACCGCACTGATATCCAGGGTGTTTCTGGTAGAAGTTTCGTAGGTGCGGATACCACGCTCACATAAAACGATGTTTGGGTTTCCTTCTGAAATAATGTATTCAGCTGCATTCAGCCACTCATCTATGGTAGCACATAAGCCGCGTTTTAACAATACAGGCATTCCTGATTTTCCGGCTTCTTTTAACAGCTCGAAGTTCTGCATATTTCTGGCGCCGATCTGGAGCATGTCTACATATTTAACAGCAGCTTCAATGGCATGGGCGCTGGTAACTTCACAGATCACGTTCAGTCCGGTTGCTTCTCTGGCTTCCTTCATATATTTTAAGCCTTCTTCTTCCAGTCCCTGGAAAGAGTATGGGGAAGTACGGGGCTTGTAAGCACCGCCGCGAAGGAAGGTAGCCCCGGCTTTCTTTACAGCGAAAGCAGTGGAAAGCAGCTGTTCCTTTGACTCAATAGCGCAGGGACCTGCCATAACAGTCATGGTTCCTGGTCCGATGTGGGTGTTGCCTACAGGAATAATGGAGTCATCTGGGTGGAATTTTTTGTTGACCAGTTTGTAAGACTCTGTGACAGCAACGACCTTGTCAACACCTTCGCTCATTTCAATATTGCTTCCGGCAAGTCTGCTCTTATCACCTACAACACCAACGATCGTGACCTGGGAACCTTCAGAAAGATGGGCCTGAAGTCCTTTTGACTCAATGAGGGAAGTTACTTTTTCAACAGCTTCTTTGGAAGCCTGTGGTTTCATAATAATGATCATAGTCTGTTATACTCCTTATCCGCATAATGGTTTCTTGTATATCGGCTCTGTATGTTAGATGCCCCTTTTTACCAGATATCGGATTGCGGTGAGCATGATGTGCTTTTTCAATCCAGGTATCTCTTAACTTGCAGACAGTTTAATACATAAAAGCGTAAAAGTCAACACTTTAATGCTTTAAACTTTTACGCTTTTATGTAACTCAGGCTATAAATAGCGGCCGGTCTGGCTGTTTGGATCTTTTGCAAGCTGTTCCGGTGTCTCGCAGGCAACGATACGGCCGCCGTCTGCTCCGCCTCCAGGTCCCATATCAATAATATAGTCAGCATTGCGGATCACATCCAGGTCATGTTCAATGACCACAACAGTTGCTCCATTTTCGATCAGGGTCTGAAATACCTTAAGGAGAGTCTGCACATCCAGAGGATGCAGCCCAATGGTAGGTTCATCAAAGATAAACAGGGAGTCATTTTGCAGTTTGCCCATTTCGCTGGCCAATTTCAGTCTCTGGGCCTCACCGCCGGAAAGACTGGGTGTTTCTTCTCCTAAAGTCAGGTATCCAAGTCCAAGCTCTTTTAACACAGTGAGCCGCTGTTTTACCAGTTTGAGGTCATCGCAGGCTTCAAGGGCTGTATGGATGTCCATGTCCATAAGTTCCGGGAGAGAAACACTTTGCCCTTTTTTATTCGTGTATTTAATAAGAGATGCCTCTTTGGAATATCTGGAACCTCTGCACTCCGGGCATGGAATGTCCACATCGGGCAGAAACTGTACGTCCAGGCTGACCTGGCCGGTGCCGTCACATACGGGGCAGCGAAGCTTTCCTGTATTATAGGAAAAATCACCAGCTTTATATCCCATGTTTTTGGCAGCTGCCGTTTTTGCAAATACTTTTCGCAGTTCATCGTGGACATTGGCATAAGTAGCAGCAGTGGAGCGGACATTGATGCCAATAGGAGTTGCATCGATCAGTTTTACCTGGGAAATACCTGCCGGGTCCACAGAAAGGACATGGGAAGGCAGAGGCGTTTTTGCAATAGCTGCCTCTATGCCGGGAACAAGGCTTTCCAGAATAAGAGTGGTCTTTCCAGAACCGGAAACACCGGTTACAACGGTAAGACGGCCTTTGGGGATCTTTACCTTAAGTGGTTTTACTGTATGGATGGCACCGATAGAAAGGGAGATGGCCCCATGTTCAAACAGGTCATTTTCCTGGATCACCGGACGCAGGCGTTTGGCGTATTCCGGCTTTAGAAAAGCACCGATGCGGGATACTTTATTTTCCACAATATCAGAAATAGTCCCTTCTGCGATCACCTGTCCCCCTTTTGCGCCTGCTTCCGGCCCCATTTCAATGAGCCAGTCTGCATGGGATAAGATCTGTGTGTCATGGTCTACTAAAATAACGGAATTTCCGTCAGCGATCAGATCATCCATAACCCCTGTCAGTCCAACGATATTTACCGGGTGGAGTCCAATGGACGGCTCGTCCAGTACATAGAGGACACCTGTGGTTCGGTTTCTCACGGCTCTGGCTAACTGCATTCTCTGGCGCTCCCCTGTAGAAAGAGTAGAAGCAGCCCGGTCTAAGGAGAGATAGCCAAGTCCCAGCTCCATAAGCCGTTTTGCAGCTGTCTGGAAGGAGTCGCAGATGCTTTCTGCCATTGGCACCATTTCCGCTGGGAGAGAACTGGGAACATTGTCCACCCATGTGATCAGCTGGGATAAGGTCATTTCACAGGCTTTATCAAGAGTGATCCCCTGTAATTTCGGCGCTCTGGCCCGTTCATTTAAACGGGAACCATGGCAGTCCGGGCATGCATCTTCTTTTAAAAACTTCTCCACCCGCTTCATACCTTTTTCATCTTTTACTTTGGAAAGAGCATTTTCTACGGTATAAACAGCGTTAAAGTAGGTAAAATCCAGTTCTCCTGCCTGATTGGAGTTTTTGGCGTGATAGAAAATATGTTTTTTCTCAGCAGGTCCATGGAAAACGATGTCTTTTTCCTTTTCTGTTAATTCCTTAAAAGGCACATCGGTGCGCACACCCATTTCCCGGCATACATCGGTCATCAAAGACCACATAAGAGTATTCCAGGGAGCCACAGCCCCTTCGTCAATGGTTAAGGAGTCATCTGGCACCAGGGTATTTAAGTCTACGGTGCGAACCGTTCCCGTTCCATTGCAGGTGCGGCAGGCTCCCTGGCTGTTAAATGCCAGTTCCTCTGCAGAAGGAGCAAAAAAGTGGATGCCGCATTCAGGGCAGACCAGTTCTTTTCCGGCAGCCACTGCCAGTGTGGGAGCCAGATAATGTCCATTTGGACAGCAGTGGGAAGCCAGACGGGAATACATCAGGCGCAGGCTGTTTAAAAGTTCTGTACCGGTTCCAAAGGTGCTTCGGATGCCGGGAACGCCGGGACGCTGATGCAGGGCGAGAGCAGCGGGAACATGTAAGATCTCATCCACACTGGCTTTGGATGCCTGGGTCATGCGTCTTCTTGTATAGGTAGAAAGAGACTCCAGATAGCGTCTGGAGCCCTCTGCATATAGTACGCCTAAAGCCAGAGAGGACTTTCCGGAGCCGGAGACACCGGCAATGGCTACGATCTGGTTTAAGGGTACGTCTACATTGATATTTTTAAGATTATGCACCCGGGCGCCGCGGATCTGTATTTTCTGTATATTGCTTTTAAAGGTTTTATTTTCAGACATAAAATGTGCATACCTTTCTCATTATTCTGCAACTATTTTAACAATCTCCGTAAGGAATTGCAAGAAAAGCAGACCGTCACATGACGGAACCGTAATTCAATTATGACAAAACTGTCATTTTAGAGTCATGATCATTTAATTTTGTATGTATAAAATAAAATACAAATGAAGGAGGAAAAAATTATGGCAGCAGCAATTGGATTTTTAATGATCATCGTGATCGTAGCCCTTCTTTTAAAGGGGAAAATGTCACCTATTGTAGTATTGGCTATCGTCCCAACCATCTCAGCCCTGATCCTGGGGTTTGTTCCTACAGACATTCTGGGATTTATTGCAGATGGCATTAAGACAACTACCAGTAATGGTATTTTGTTTATTTTTTCTGTTATTTATTTTGGGGTTTTGTCTGATACAGGATTGTTTGACGTGATCGTAAACTGGCTTGTAAAAAAGGCTGGAAATAATGTGATCGCAGTTACTGTGGTAACTGCAATGATCGCAACCATTGCCCATTTGGATGGAACCACCGCTGTAACAGTTCTGATTACGATCCCGGCAATGTATCCAGTATACAAGAGAATGAATATTGATGCCCGGATCTTACTGTGTATTACCGGAGCCTGTATGGGTGTCATGAATCTGCTTCCATGGGGCGGACCTACAGCAAGGGCGGCAACTGTACTTCAGATGGACGCAACAGAGTTGTGGCATATGCTGATCCCGCTTCAGATTGTTGGTCTGGTCATGAATAGTGTGATCGCCGTTTTGCTTGGAATGTACGCGGTAAAAAAGGGTGCCGGTGCAGGAAAAGGTGTAGAAGTTGAGACAAATGAAAAAGAAAAGGCAGAAACAGAAGCACTGAAAAAATCCAGAGGATATCTGATCTTTAATTTCCTTCTTACGGTTGCTGTGATCGCAGCATTATCAACTGGTGTAGGAAAATCCTATGTGATCTTTATGTTAGGACTTTGTGTTTTACTGGCAGTAAACTACCCGGATCAGAAGATCCAGGATAAACTGGTAAAGAAGCATGCTCCGGCAGCACTGATCATTTCAGCAACCTTGTTTGCGGCAGGCGCTATGGTAGGTATTTTTGATGGAACAGGAATGCTGGAAGCAATGGCAAATGCGATCATGGCGGTCATTCCTGCAGCTATGGGAAAATACATCCACATTATTTTTGGTATCCTTGCCCTTCCTTTTGGCCTTTGTGTGGGAACCGATGCATATTTTTACGGCATCATGCCTCTGGTCATGCAGGTTGGCGAAACATACGGGGTTGCATCCCTGAACACAGCACTTACCATGCTGATCGGAAAGAATCTGGCGCTAATGGTAAGTCCCCTTGTCCCGGCTACTTATCTGGCTATCGGATTGACAGGAACAGAATTAAAGGATCATATGAAATTCAGCATTCCGCCCTATTATGTGGTAAGCCTGATCATGTTAGTACTGGGAGTAATTTTAGGGATCATAAGTTTATAAGAGACAGTAAGACCATAAAAGCATAGTAAGAACACAAAAGACCATAACCGGCTGTGAGAAAAAGCCAGCCGGTTATGGTCTTATTTTTATATATTTGCTATACTCTTTTATAGGTACAAATGCGCTTGAAAGAGCAAAAAATAGAATGGGGAAATGAACATGAATACGGAAGAAATATTGATGGTAGATGATGAAAGAGCAATCCGTCTGGCTGTACGGACGGCTTTGACCAGGGAAGGAATGCATGTAACAGAAGCAGCTGATGGCAGTACAGCGTTAGATTTACTAAAACAGAAACATTTCGATCTGGTGATCCTGGATGTGATGATGGAAAATGTCAGCGGCTATCAGGTATTACAGACTATGCGGGCTTGGGGAGATCATACACCGGTGATGATGCTTTCTGGAAAGTCAGATGAGATGGACCAGGTGCTGGGGCTGGGATTCGGGGCAGACAGTTATCTGACAAAACCATTTCATACTTCTGTGCTGATACAGACAGCAAAAGCATTGATCCGGAGAAACCAGATATACAGTCAGGCATCGGAAGCAAGGATCCATAAAGGTCCCTTTGCTGTGGACACTTTGAAAATGGAGTGTTTAAAAAACGGAGTCTCCCTGAATTTTACAGCAAGGGAACAGGCGCTATTCCGCTTTCTGTTAGAGCATCCGGGACAGGTATTCACAAAGGCACAGCTTTACAGCCAGGTGTGGAATGAGGCAGTGGTAGATGATAATACGATCACGGTTTATATTAAGCGGATCAGAAGCAAGATCGAGGAAAATCCAAAAGAACCTAAATATTTAAAAACAATACGGGGAATCGGATATATGCTGGAGGTCTGATAAAAAATGAAATGGATCAAGGAAACAAAAGGAAAAAGACAGGCAGCAATAGGCGCTGTTTTTCTGGTAGTGTTTCTGTCACTGGTTATGGCATTATCCTGTGCAGAATTTTATAAGCGTTATAAAGAGCAGGTAATCCATACAGAGGAAAGCCAGCTGCTTACCATAGCCGGGATCATAGGAAATAATCTTGACATGTTCCTTAATGAACAGCTGGAGCAGATCGACCTTTTTTACTCATCAGAAAATGGGCTTTTAGGGGAAAAAATGCAGATGAACCGGAAAATATCCTATTTTCTGGATAAAAATGAGAAATTGTATAACTGGATCCGTCTGATATGTCCTGATGGCAGGCAGATCCTTTATAAAGCAGGTACAGAGCCTTTTTACGAAGCTGCTGAGGCAGAACATACTCCGGCGGGACATGCCACGAATGCACAGATCACGGGAAAAAAGATATCAGAAGAAACAGGCTGGTATGAAATGTACATAGAAAAGCAGGTTGAAGCAAATGGAGCTGTTTATGATCTTGTTCTTTCTATGGATCTGGAACAGCTGTACCGTCAGATCGTAGAGCCTGTAAAGATCGGAAAGGGCGGATACTCTATTGTTAAGGACCAGGATACCTATATTATCATGCATCATGTAAAAAGCCAGATTGGTCTGGAGGCATTAGAAGACCGGCAAAAAATGTATACACAGTTGGATCTGGATGATCTGAAACAATGGCTGGAAAGACAAAATAAAGAAGATAAGGGCGCAGGCCTGATCCATACTTATATATGGGATAATCCGGAACTAAAAGCAGTAAAAAGAGTGGCTGCGTTTCAGGCGATCTATATTCAGGGAGAACGTTGGATCGTGAATTCTACGATCCCTTTAACAGAGCTTTCCCAACCTTTAGATACTATGATGGAGATCCTGGTGGGGATCGCTGTTTTATATATGGTGCTGCTGATCACGGCAACGGTATACATTCTTTATAACCGGTTCCGTACCATATCACAGTACAGGGAAATAGCGTACCTTAAGGAAATAAACCAGGGAATGGAGATGGTGGCAAAGAAAAATGATGAGATCCGCCATTACCAGAGAATACAGTCTCTTGGCATGATGGCAAGCCATATAGCACATGAATTTAATAATTATCTGACCCCGGTCCTGATCTATTCGGAACTTCTGGAGAACGATGATACCATATCAGAAGAAAACCGGCAGATGATCCATGAGATCACAGATTCCGTAGATAAGGCATCAGATCTGTCAAAAAAGCTGCTGGCATTTTCAAGACAGGATACAGGGATCCGGTTAGAACGGCTGGATTTTGCACAGGAAGTAAGAAAGGCCATGTCAGTAGTACGACAATTGGTTCCGGCAGCCATTACATTAAAAACAAAAATTCCTGATACACCTCAGTATGCTCTTGTAAGACAAGGAATGGCAGAACATATCCTGATGAATCTGTGCAAAAATGCATTTCAGGCAATGGAACAGTCTGATAAAAAAGAACTGACAGTGGAATTAGCTGAAATGGGAACAGACCAGCTTTGCCTGCGTATTTCTGATACAGGATGCGGGATCCCGGAAGATGTGCAAAAGAAGATCTTCGAGCCATTTTATACAACAAAAGGTTCCAGACAGGGAACGGGACTGGGGCTTTCCGTGGTAAGAAATATCATTGCGTCTGTAGGGGGAAAGATTGAGGTAGAAAGCCGTCAGGGAGAAGGAACGACCTTTTTGCTTATGATCCCCAAAAGTAGTTCAGAAGAGGAAGGCAATCTTAGAAAACGTTTAAAATCTGTATCCAGGATCGCTATTATATCAGAAGATGCCAGGATGTCTGCTTATAAAGGGAAAAAATTTGAAAAGACTGGGCAGATCGAAGTTTATACCCATCCGGCAGCCCTCCTTGACCGGGTACAGAAAACGCCTTCTTTTTATGGCCTGATCATTGCAGATGAAGTTCTTCCCATGATGAATGGAATCGAGTTATGTGAAATGATCCGCCGGATGAATCCGGAGATCCGTCTTTTATTGTTATCAGAACAGGACGGAAGTGATGTTCAGTGGTATCTGAATAATGGCATGATCGACCGTTTTATGTTGAAACAGGACTTTTTTAGCGAATTTGAAGAGGCAATTAAGGCAAAATGACGGTTAAAGATGAGAAAAACAGGAACATGCGGTGACTTAAATCAAAATATCTGGAATGTTTTGGAAAAATGTTGTGTAGAATTTAACAAAAAACTTGAATATTTCAGAAAAATATAGTAGAATGTACACATGGCAAAGACGAAGCACATATTACAGTTGTTTCGCACAAATAAAGTGTACAGGAGGGAAGTTTATGAACGTATATGGTACTGAACAAATCCGCAACGTTGTATTACTTGGGCATGGAGGCGCTGGTAAGACAACAGTTGCGGAGGCAATGGCTTTGATCACAGGTGTTACCAAGCGTATGGGCAAAGTTGCTGACGGAAACACTATTAGTGATTATGACAAAGAAGAGATCAAGAGACAGTTTTCCATTTCCACCACACTGATTCCTCTGGAATACCAGGGAGAGAACGGACCGGTTAAGGTCAACTTACTGGATACTCCCGGATTTTTTGACTTCGTAGGTGAAGTAGAAGAAGCCATCAGCGTTGCTGATGCAGCCATTATCGTTGTAAACTGTAAAGCAGGTATCGAGCCTGGTACAGAAAGAGCATGGGAGATGTGCGAAAAGTACAATCTGCCAAGACTGATCTTCGTTACTAATATGGACGATGATCACGCCAGCTATCGTGAGCTGGTTGTAAAGCTGGAGAAAAAGTTCGGAAGAAAGATCGCTCCTTTCCAGCTTCCAATCCGTGAAAATGAAAAATTCGTAGGTTTCGTAAACGTAGTAAAGATGGCAGGCCGCCGCTTTACAAACCTCAGTGATTATGTTGAGTGCGAGATTCCAGATTATGTTCAGAAGAACTTAACCATCGCAAGAGACGCCCTCATCGAGGCAGTTGCAGAAACCAGTGAAGAATATATGGAACGTTATTTCCTGGGAGAAGAATTTACACAGGAAGAGATCTCAGGTGCATTAAGAGCACATGTTATCGAAGGCGACATCGTACCTGTTATGATGGGCTCCGGAATCAACTGCCAGGGCTTTAAGGTTCTCCTTCAGGTTATTGACAAATACTTCCCGGCACCAAATCACTTTGAGTGTATCGGTGTAGACGTTTCCACAGGCGAGCGTTTCACCGCTAAATATAATGATGACGTATCCCTTTCTGCAAGAGTATTTAAGACCATCGTAGATCCATTTATCGGAAAGTATTCCCTGATGAAGATCTGTACTGGTACCTTAAAGGGCGATACGGTTGTATACAATGTAAATAAAGATGCAGAAGAGAAGATCGGTAAAGTTTATGTAATGCGCGGCAAGGAAGTTATCGAAGTTCCTGAGTTAAAGGCCGGCGATATCGGCGCAGTTGCAAAACTGACTGTAACCGGAACCGGCGATACCATGGCAGTTCGTACAGCTCCGATCGTTTACCACAAACCACAGATCTCCACACCATATACATATATGGCATACAAGGCAGCTAATAAGGGCGAAGATGATAAGGTTTCTACCGCATTAGCACGTATGATGGAAGAAGACCTGACCTTACAGGTTAAGAATGATCCTGAAAACCGTCAGTCCCTGATCTATGGTATCGGCGATCAGCAGTTAGATGTTGTGATCAGCAAGTTGCAGACCCGCTACAAAGTAGACGTAGTTCTGTCCAAACCGAAATTTGCTTTCCGTGAGACCTTAAGAAAGAAAGTAAAAGTACAGGGCAAACATAAGAAACAGTCCGGCGGACATGGCCAGTACGGTGATGTTATCATGGAATTTGAGCCATCCGGCGATTTAGAGACACCATACACCTTTGAAGAGAAGGTATTCGGTGGATCCGTACCGAAGAACTACTTCCCGGCAGTAGAAAAAGGACTGCAGGAATGCGTTCTTAAGGGACCGTTGGCTGGATATCCGGTTGTTGGCTTAAAGGCTACTCTGTTAGATGGTTCTTATCATCCGGTAGACTCTTCAGAAATGGCATTTAAGATGGCTACTATTCTGGCATTTAAACAGGGCTTTATGGATGCAAACCCAGTGCTTTTAGAGCCGATTGCTTCCTTAAAGGTTGTTGCTCCTGACCGCTTCACCGGCGATATCATGGGTGACTTAAACCGCAGAAGAGGCCGTGTATTAGGTATGGAATCTGACCACCACGGCAAACAGGTCATCGAAGCAGACATTCCAATGTCTGAATTGTTCGGCTACAACACCGATCTTCGTTCCATGACCGGTGGTTTAGGAGACTATTCCTATGAATTCAGCCGCTACGAGCAGGCTCCTGGCGATGTACAGAAGCGCGAAGTAGAAGCTAGGGCTGCTGCGAAGGAAGAATAATTGAGAAAACAGAAATAAAAAGCTCTATAAACAATAAGGGCGGGATCTTTGAAAGGTCCCGCTCTGTTATTGATTTTAGGGCTATTTTTGTGTTGTTAAGTAAGAAAATCAGGCATAAGGAACCAGATCTCCGATTTCCGGGTCCATATCGGTCCAGCGATCTGCGTATTCCCGGGACAGTTCAGAAAGACGTTGAAATGCAGTATCTTTTTCTATCTTTTTTCGATAGACCATACAATGGATGCGGTAAAGAGAAGGTGTAAACAAAAAATATACGATATTGGGGTCCAATACCATATTGCTTACAGGGATAAATCCTGCACCTATACCAGAGGAAACAGATTTTACAATAGAAGATGCATTGCTGGTATTCAGGATAACTACAGGGGTCATATGGGCAGAACGGAACAGGCCGTCAGCCAGATAACGGATGCAGGAACCTGGATGCTGAAGGATAAAAGGAGCACCGGAAAGCTCTCTTGCAAAAGTTTCCAGATCCAGACTCTGAATATAGTTATAGTTTGAGTTGCGGCAAATAGACATCCGGCTTGGGACAGCCAGAGCAATCTTTTCTTCTTTCAGTGGCAGGATCTGGCCTTTATAAAGATCCAGGGAAGAAATGGAGCCAAAGACAAGGTCCAGATCATTGTTTAACACTTTTGAAATAATGGTAAAGGAATTGCCTTCGGACATAGCAATGTCAATATTTGGGAATTCTTTGCGGTATATGGGAATAAGATGGGTCACCATGGAGATAGCTTTTGTGGTAGATGTACCTATTTTTAAAATAGTAGTATTTTTATAGGTTTGCATGGCCTGCTCCATGTTTTTTTCCAGTTCAATGATTTGTTCTGCATATTTGCAGAATGTCTCACCGGCAGAAGTAAGGGTATAACGGCCGTTCATTCGTTTAAACAGGTGGATTCCCAGGGTATTTTGATAGTTACGGATAAACTGACTGAGGGTTGGCTGGGAAATGTAAAGATCTTTTGCTGCCTGTGTGATATTTCCTGCTTTGGCAAGAGCAAGAACGTATTCCATATATTTAATATCCATAAATTATGCAGGTCCTCCTGATGCGTGTAATGGTATTTAATGATAAATATAATGAAAAATATAGGCAATACCTATAATATATATAAAATACACTATCTGAAGAGGAAAATCAAGGGAATAAATTGGAAAAATGATGCAAAATATATAAACCATAGGCGCAGGCTATAAAAAATGTGCTACAAATGATTGGAATTCCTATAAAAAAACATTTAAAATTAAGATATCAAGAAGAGGGGAGGACGTGCAGAACTTGTTCTGACAGACGAAAAAATGAAGGGATATGTATTAAAAAGAACAGGACAAATGATATTGGTGGTATTTCTTCTTTCTATTTTTATTTTCCTTTTGGTATCAATGATACCAGGTGATCCGGTTTACGCTATGCTGGGTGAGGAAGTTTCTCCGGAAGAGTACAATCGTGTATTCCATGAATTGAAGTTGGATCAACCGGTGATCGTCAGGTACTTCAGCTGGCTGGCGGATGCGCTTCATGGAGATCTGGGGGAGTCTACACAGTTTCATATGAAAACATCCGAAGTACTCGCAGCAAGAATACCAATTACATTGTTTTTCTCCATTGCGGCATTTATTATCAGTGTTCCATTTGGAATCCTTTTTGGAGTGATCAGTGCAGTGAACAGAGGAAAGCCTCTTGATACAGTGGTAACTCTTATTGCAAATGTAACTGCCTGTCTTCCACAGTTCTGGTTTGCATTACTGATCATGTTCGTGTTTGCAATGAAACTTGGTTGGCTTCCGTCTTATGGTTTTGACTGGCCTTGGATCAATGCAGCAGGCTGGAAACAGATGATCATGCCTCTGTTTTGCCTTTCTCTTGGAGGTATTGCTTCTACTACAAGACAGACACGATCCAGTATGCTGGAAGTGATCCGGCAGGACTACATACGTACAGCACGAAGCAAAGGTATTGCAAACAACAAAGTTATTTATCTTCATGCTTTAAAAAATGCTCTGATTCCTGTTATTACGATCCTTGGAATGCGTCTTGGAAACCTGATCGCCGGTTCTATGTTTGTGGAATCTGTTTTTAATATTCCAGGAATGGGATCTTTAATGGTAAAAGCGATCCAGTCAAGAGATATTCCGGTAGTACAGGCGTGTGTACTTGCCATTGCACTGGTATCATGCATCGTAAATCTGGCAACAGATATTCTGTATGCAGTTGTAGATCCACGAGTACGTTTTGAATAAGTGGGAGGACAAAATGAAAGATACAAAGAATATCAAAAAGTTCTTAAAAACAGTATTTGCCAGAAAAGTAACAGTGATCAATGCAATCATAGTGTTAATATTTATCTTTCTGGCCATATTTGCACCATTTGTGGCACCTTATGATCCGGACAAGCCTGATTTTGCAGCATTTCTTCAGCTGCCAAGTGCGGCTCATGTTTTAGGAACTGATAATTTCGGTCGTGATGTATTAAGCCGTATCATTTACGGAACAAGAGTCAGCCTAATCATTGGTGTTCTGGCAGTTGTTGTAGCCTGTGCAGTTGGTACAGTGCTTGGTATGATCGCCGGTTACTTTGGCGGCTGGATCGATGATGTTATCACACGATTAATGGAAGCTGTCCGTGCGATTCCTCAGATTATACTGGCAATGGCATTAACTGCCGTTTTTGGAAGCGGTATCCGTAATCTGGCAATTATCCTTGGTATCTCATCTATGGCAGGATATGTGAGAATGATGAGAGGTCAGGTACTTACCATTAAACAGGCAGATTATATTATGGCTGGAAAGCTTCAAGGAAATAAAGATTTCCGTCTGATGTTCAGACATATTTTACCAAACAGTATTTCACCGATCATCGTTATGATGACACAGCAGGTAGGTTCCACTATCCTGGCCGAAGCAGGTTTAAGCTTCCTGGGACTTGGTATCAGCGCTCCAACGGCTTCCTGGGGAAGCATGGTAAGTGAGGGAAGAAATTTCCTGATGGACAATCCGGTATATGCTCTGGTACCTGGAGTTTGTGTTGCGATCCTGGTTATTTCATTAAATATGTTGGGTGACGGCGTAAGAGATGCGTTGGATCCAAGACTGAGAGGTGAATCATAAGATGGCAGAGAAGCATTTATATGAGATCAAGCATATTGAAACCAGTTTCCGGACAGATGGAAAAATGTTTAAAGCAATAGAAGACGTTTCCCTTTATCTGAATCCTGGTGAGATCATCGGAATCGTAGGCGAGTCTGGAAGTGGTAAATCAGTAACAATGATGAGTGCACTGCAGCTGATCCAGGAACCAGGAAAGGTGACTGGTGGAGAAGTGTATCTGGATGGAAATGATAAAAATATGCTGGAATATGGTTCAAACAGTGCTGAAGTCCGTAAGATGCGTGGCGGAAGAGTCAGTATGATCTTCCAGGAACCGATGACTTCTTTAAATCCGGTTCTGACAGTAGGCTTTCAGATCCAGGAAAATATCATAGAACACCTTCATCTAAGTAAGGAAGATGCAAAAAAACGTGCCATTGAAATGATGAAGATGGTAAATATCCCAGATGCAGAAGAACGTTTTGCGTATTATCCACAGCAGTTTTCAGGTGGTATGCGCCAGAGGATCATGATCGCAATGGCGATGTCTTCTGAACCCTCTGTTCTTGTTGCAGATGAGGCTACAACAGCTCTTGATGTTACTACCCAGGCACAGATCCTGGAAATGATCCGTGATATTGCTAAAAAGACCAATACAGCAGTAGTGATCGTTACCCATAACCTGGGTATTGTAGCAAGATTTGCAGAGCGTATTTATGTTATGTATGCGGGGGGTATTGTTGAAACAACGGATGCAGAAAGACTGTTTGAAAATCCGGAACATCCATATACAAGAGCTCTGCTTCGGGCGATCCCAAGACTGGATGATGACAGGGACCGTATACTGATCCCTATTGAGGGACTTCCACCGAACCCGGCACTTCGCCCTGAGTATTGTCCGTTTTATGACCGGTGCGAGTATCATATGGACAAATGCCGGGAGCAGAAAAAGCCGGAATTGAAAGAACTGGAGAAGGACCATTTCTGTGCTTGCCATTTAACAGAAGCAGAAAAGGTTATGAAGAAGGCAGAAATTGATGGGAAGCCTGTAAAGAAAGCTCAGCGCGCAGTAATCGGTGATGAAATCTGTCTGGATGTAAAAGATGTAAGGAAATATTTCCCGATCTATAAAGGAATGATGCGCAAACATATCGGAGATGTAAAAGCCATTGAGGATATCAGTTTCAAAGTTAGAAAAGGAGAGACATTAGGAATCGTAGGGGAGTCTGGATGTGGAAAAACAACATTGGCAAGATGCATTATGCGTGTGTATCAGCCGGATACAGGTGAGATTGATTTCGCAGGAACTGATATTGCGAAGTTTAACGACAAGCAGATGTATCCATACAGAAAGAAAATGGCAATGATCTTCCAGGATCCATTTTCCTCTCTTGATCCAAGACAGACAGCGGAATCTATAGTTGGAGAATCTCTGCTGATCCATAAGCTGGTAAAGACCAGAGAAGAATATGAACAAAGGGTAGATGAACTGCTGCGTATGGTAGATCTGGATCCGTCCATGAAAAACCGTGTTCCCCATGAGTTTTCTGGTGGACAGAGACAGAGAATCGGTATTGCGAGAGCTCTTTCTTCTAATCCGGATTTGATCATCTGTGATGAGCCAATCTCTGCTCTGGATGTTTCAATCCAGGCTCAGATTATTAACTTGCTGGAAGAACTTCAGGCAAAACTGGGACTTACTTATCTGTTTATTGCTCATGACCTGGCAGTAGTAAAACATATCAGTGACCGTATTCTGGTCATGTATTTGGGAAGGATCGTTGAGATCGCTGAATGTGAAGAACTTTACAACAATACACTTCATCCTTATACAAAGGTTCTTTTGGGAGCGGTACCTGTTGCGGATCCAAAGGTAGAAAAGACCAGGGAGCGGGTAGAAATCCGGGGTGAGGTACCAAGTCTTACCAATCGTCCGGCAGGATGCCCGTTTAGTGATCGATGCAGTTATGCAACAGAGCGGTGCAAAAAGGAAGTTCCTACATTAAAAGATATTGGAAATGGACATGAGGTTGCATGTTTCCTGTATGAATAGGAAAAGACATCCTTAAATAAAAAAGAAAAAGCAGGAGGAGAAATTTATGAGATTCAAAAAAATGGTATCAATGCTTTTAGCTGCATCCATGTGTGCGGGGGCACTGAGCGGATGCGCAGGTTCTTCAAAAGGCGGAAGTGAAACAACTGCTCAACAGGAGACAGCAGGTGAAAGCAGCGCAGCAGAAACCAAAGAGAAAAAAACGGCAGGTGCATTAAAAGAAGGTGGAGATTTAAAGATTGCGATCCCCCAGTTCCAGAAGACATTTTTTATGCCGCAGTCAACTTCCACTGGTGACTGGTTTGCAGCAGAACCGGTTCTGGAGCAGTTAGGAAGATCTGACGAAGAAGGAAATTATGTGCCATGGCTGGCAGAAAAATTTGAGACAGATGCCGACAACCTGACTTTTACTATTACACTGAGAGATGGAGTTAAATTCAGCGATGGAAGTCCGTGTGATGCAGAAGCTGTTGCATGGAATATCCAGCAGTATGTAGATAACGGAAAAGCATCTGAGGTTTGCAATCCAAAGAGCATTGAAGTAGTAGATGAAAAGACAGTAAAGATTACATTTGACGAGTGGGCAAACAACTGGGATAGCGCAATCGGTGCAGTATTTATCTCATCTAAAAAGGCATATGATGACAACGGCGAAGAATGGTGCAAGACACATGCAATCGGCACAGGTCCATTTATCATGGATGAGTTTGTTACTGATAATAAAGTAACCTATCATAAAAATCCAGATTACCGTATTACAGGACAGCCATATCTGGATACCTTAGAGATCGATATGATGTCTGATGTTAATACCATGATGTCTGCAATGCTGAATAAAGAAGTAGGTGTTGCAATGAAATTTGAAAGCGATTCTATTATCAAACAGCTGCAGGATGCAGGATTTACAGCAATTGGACGTAAAACAGCTAACGTAGCAGATATTAAGCATATTATCTGGAACAGTAAATCTGATAAGCATCCAATGGGAGATTTAAAGGTACGTCAGGCTATTATGCATGCAATTCCATGGGATGATGTAGCAGGTGCTCTTTCCGGTGGTATTGGCGAAGCAACTCCTTTATTTGCAACACCGGATTCATGGGCTTACAAAGAGGGAACAGAATTTTACGATTATGATGTAGAGCTGGCAAAATCTGCACTGGCAGAAGCTGGATATCCTGATGGATTTGAAACCAAGATTTACTGCAAGGCACAGGATAATGATACTGCAACTGCATTTCAGGCAATCCTGTCACAGATCAATATTAAGGCAGAAGTAGTAACTATGGATGCATCTGCATTGGCAGAAATGCAGAAAGAGGATGACATTGATGGATTTATCGCAAATCGTGGTGCAAGCAAAATGGACTTTACTGCGAACTACATTCGTCTGTATTCCACAGAAGGTATTAAAAACCATGGTATCATGTTAGATCCTCCTGAATTTGAAGAACCATTATTTGCTGCAAGAGCTGCTAAGACTTTGGATGAAAAGAAAGAAAAATTACAGGAAGCAGCAGTTGCACTGGCACATGATTATGTAATGATCACTCCGCTTGCAGTTATCTATTACCAGTCATTTGCTGATCCGGCTCTTGCTGATACAGGAATCTATGATGTAAGTCTGGAACAGTGGACTCCAGAAGCTACCCATTGGACAGAATGAGAAAAAGGCAGGTAAGATTATGTTAGGAGAACATCTTAAGATCCAGTCCAGAGTTAATTCGGATTATACAGATGAACAATTACTTTTGATCAAGGAAATGGGGATCAAATATGTATATGTGATCTTTTCTGACGAAGATAGTAATTATGAAAGCGTAATGCGCTTTATGGACAGACTGGACAAATTTGGTTTGACCTGTACAGATGCAGGAAATGTTGGAATTTATAAAAGTCCGGCGATCCATCTGGGACTTCCGGGAAGAGATGAAGCAATCGAACGTTTTAACGATTTTAACAGAGTACTGGCTAAGGCTGGGATCCACATTGGTTATATGACCTGGGAGCCGAATAAGGTACTGACTTCCAAATGGGCAGTAGGCGAGTACACAAGAGGGGCAGTTGCAAGGATCGTAGATATTGATGATCTTGCAAAGCGCCCGTACACACATGGAAGATTATATACCAAAGAAGAAATGTGGGATAATTTCAAATATTTCCTGGATCGTGTACTTCCGGTATGTGAAGATATTGATATGAAACTGGCTCTACATCCAAATGATCCGCCGGTTGACTGTCTGTGTGGTATTTCAAATCTGATCACTTCTTCGGCAGACTATAAACATGCGTTTGAACTGGCTGGAAACAGTCCTTATCTTGGAATGAAAATGTGTATTGGATGCTGGCTGGAAGGTGGAGAAAATTTCGGAAATGTACTGGAAGACATTAAATATTTTGTAGAAAATAAAAAGGTTTTATGTGTTCATTTCCGCAATGTAAGCAGTCCAATGCCTCAGTTTGAGGAAACTCTTCTGGAAGATGGCTATATGAATATGTATGAAATTATGAAAGCTTTTGTAAAAGCAGATTATGATGGCGTATTACATGCAGACCATGTTCCGCTATGGGGAACTGGTGTTGGAACTGGTGGTTCTACAACAGCATGGACCTACAGTATGGGATACATCAAGGCGCTGTGGAAATGTGCAATGGAAGAGGTAAACAGATAATATGATAAATATACGGGATTTCGGAGCAGTAGGCGACGGGATCACGCTGGATACGGCAGCAGTTCAGAAAGCTCTGGACTGCTGCAAAAAAAATGGCGGGACCGTTGTTGTACCAGGTGGAAAAACCTATAAAATAGGTACGATCCAGATTTACTCCAATACAGAATTGTATCTTGAAAGTGGTGCGGTGCTGAAACAAAGTGACCGGATTGAGGATCTAAGAAGTATTTCTATAGTGGATAAGTCAAATAATGAAACAGATATTCCCTCCTATATCAACTGTGAATATAATGGGAAACCAGCACATTATTTTATTTATGCAACAGGAGAAAATATACGTATTACAGGATACGGCGCCATTGATGGAAATGAATCCATTTATTACGGCACTGAAACCAGATATCACATTGAGGGTGCATGGTATCCCAGAACGCCGCTTCTTTATATAGAAAATGTAGATCATTTTACGATCACGGGAGTGACATTGCAAAATTCTGCATTCTGGACTCTTCATATGGTAGGCTGTCGGGATGTATTGGTTGACGGTATCCGGATCCTGAATAATTTAAAGCTTGCAAACTGTGATGGCATTGATCCGGATCACTGTCAGAATGTAAGAATCCAGAATTGTTATATTGAGGCTGCAGATGACTGTATTGTACTGAAAACAACAGAAGCAGAACAGAAATATGGCCCCACAGAAAATGTGATCATCAGTGGTTGTATCCTGGAATCTACCAGTGCAGCTATAAAATTCGGAACTGAGAGCGAAGGTGATTTTAAAAATATCATAATTGAAGATTGTATGATCCGAAATTCAAACCGTGGAGTAGCACTTCAGCTTCGTGATAAGGGAAATATTGAAAATGTGTGGATCCGAAACCTGATGATCTATACAAGAAATTTTATCGACCAGTATTGGGGAAATGCTGAAGGAATCTATATTACCGCTATTGAACGTCATAAGGGGAGAGCGTTTGGTAAGATCCATAATGTAAGACTGGAAAATATCCAGATTACAGGAGAAAGCGGTGTATTGATTTATGGTTCACAGGATGGACATATAGACGGAATTACATTAAAAGATGTTTCTGTTGACCTGGTTAAAAACAGTAAATGGCCTTGTGATGGTTATGATATCCGCCCCTGTGATGGAGACGGTCTGCTAAAAAGCCCTATTTACGGTGTTTACATGAGAAATGTAAATAATGTAACAATGGAGAATGTTCACAGCAAAGCCCAGGAAGGTTTTCCTTATGGTGGTGAAATCGCAGAGAAATAATAAGCAGGATGAGGCAGGAAAAGGGATATTCATAAACGAGAATGAAAGAGAGGAAAATACAATGAAAATTGGATTTATCGGACTTGGTATCATGGGAAAACCTATGGCTAAAAACTTAGTGAAAGCCGGACATGAGTTAGTGGTTTTTGATTTAAATAAAGAAGCTGTGGCAGAACTGGTAGCATGTGGGGCAACTTCAGCTAAGAGCAGTAAGGAAGTAGCAGCACAGGTTGAAGTAGTCATTACTATGGTTCCTAATTCTCCTCATGTAAGAGCTGCCGTTTTAGGAAAAGATGGTGTTGCGGAAGGTGCGAAACCAGGTCTGGTTCTGATTGATATGAGTTCTATTGATCCGACTGAAAGCAAAAAGATCGGTGAAGAGTGCATGAAATATGGAATCGAGATGTTAGATGCACCTGTATCAGGCGGCGAACCAAAAGCCATTGACGGCACATTATCTGTTATGGTGGGCGGCAAAAAAGATCTTTTTGACAAATACTATGATATGTTAATGGTTATGGCAGGCTCTGTTGTATATGTGGGAGATCTGGGTTCAGGAAATGTGGCTAAACTGGCAAATCAGATGATCGTTGCTATTAATATTGCAGCAGTATCAGAGGCACTGATCTTTGCAAAGAAGGCAGGTACAGATCCAGAGCTGGTATATCAGGCGATCCGCGGTGGATTAGCCGGTTCTACAGTTATGGATGCAAAGGCTCCTATGATGTTAGCAGGAAACTATAAACCAGGATTTCGTATCGAACTGCATATAAAGGACTTAAATAATGCATTAAATGCAGCTCATGCTATCAGTTCACCGGCTCCTTTAACAGCCCAGCTGATGGAAGTAATGCAGTTCTTAAGATCAGAGGGCTGTGACAAGGAAGATCATTCCAGCATTATCAAATATTATGAAAAGATTGCTGGTGCAAGTGTTGTAAAAGACAAAGAATAATCTGGGAGAATGATGATGAATACAGATTTTATGAAAGGTGTAATCGTCCCTATTTTAACACCTATTGATGAAAATGAATGGATTGATGAAATCAAAATGCGTGAGCAGGTGGATTTTGTCATCAATGGCGGTGTCAGTGGAATACTGGCCTTTGGAAGCAACGGCGAATTTTATGTGATCGAAGAGGATGAAATGGAACGTGGACTGAAGATTATTGTAGATCAGGCAGCTGGCCGTGTTCCTGTATATTTCGGAATCGGAGCCATCAGTACAAAAAAATGTGTGCGACTGGCTAAAATGGCAGTTGCATGCGGGGCAGCAGGTGTTTCTGTTCTACAGCCAATGTTCTTAAAACCGACAGAAACAGAATTGTTCTGCCACTTTAAAACAATTGCAGAGGCAATCCCTGATACGCCAATGCTTTTATACAATAATCCGGGACGTGTGGGATATACCATGTCTGGTAATCTGGTAGAACGTCTGGCTCATGAAGTTAAAAATATTGTGGGAATGAAAGATACAAGTGGTGATATTACCCAGACTTCTGAGTTTATCCGCCGTACAAGAGATGTGGATTTTAAGGTATTCGGTGGTAAAGATACATTATTGTATGCGTCTTTATGTCATGGAGCAGTAGGTGGCGTATGTACAGCAGCTAATTTTATGCCGGAGTTGATCACAGATGTATACAATAAATATATTGCCGGGGACCTGAAAGGATCTTTAGAGGCACAGTTTAAGCTGAATCCAGTACGTCTGTCAATGGATGGCGCAAGTTTCCCAGTTGCTGCAAAAGATATGGCAAATTTACGGGGAAGAGAGATCGGTGATCCGTATAAACCAAACCTTCCAACGCCTGAAGGTCCGGTCCTGGATAAGATCAGGAAAGAAATGAAGACTGCGGGATTAATTTAAACTTTGTTTATATTATCCCCCTAAAAACGTTAAAACCAGAGAGTAGTATACAAAGTGTTCCGAAAGAAATCCTTATTGCATGGAACAAAATGAAATGTACTCTCACCTTCAATAAAAAGACTGTTGCGAAACAGATACAAAGAAGCCCATCTTTGGATCTGTCTGGCAGCAGTCTTTTTGTGTTGTATGAAAAAATACGAAGGAAGCGTTGAAAACTCCGGATGATCAGAGTTTAAGATTTGTTTATTTCTTTTCATAAAAATCTTTTATTCTTTTTTTTATTATTAGGGTGTCTTAAGGATAGCCCTCTAAGAAAGGGAAAGAAAGGAGCTTTCAATATGAAACTGAATAAAAAAACATTTATGATCGCAGGAGCAGCAGCCATGCTTACCACAGGAGCAGCCATTCCTTCTTTTGCAGCAACCAGCGGCTGGGCAACGGAAGGGGACAGCTGGTGTTACTTGGATGCTCAGGGAAACAAGGTGACCAATGTGTGGAAAAAATCAGGAAATGACTGGTATTATCTGGACTCAGATGGTCTGATGGCAACGGACACCTGGGTAGATGATACTTCCTATGTAGATATTTACGGTGTGAGAGTCACAAACCGCTGGATCTACACAGAAGCAGGAACCGATAACGCCCCAAATTCTGAAGGAGGCTGGTATTACCTGGATGCAGCCGGTAAGGCAGTAAGCGATGGCTGGAAGACCATTAACAATAAAAAATATTATTTCGACTCTGATGGCACCATGCAATATGGCTGGTACACAGACGGAAGCGATACTTATTATCTGGGAGATGAAAATAATGGTGCGGCAGCTACCGGCTGGCTCTGCCTTGATTTTGACAAGGACAATGTGCCAAGTGACGGAGATGTATCGGAGCAGGAGACCATAGGCAGCGATACAGCGAAATGGTTTTACTTCCTGTCAAATGGCAAGGCAGTAAAGGCGGATAATGATACTTACACCAGTAAGACCATCGGCGGAAAGAAATATTATTTTGACTCCAACGGCGTGATGCTTACAGGATGGGTATCTATGGCAAATGAAGGTGACAGTTCCGATGTGGATCCGACCGGTATTTCTTCTTTTAAATATTTTGGTGATGATAATGACGGTCAGATGAGCAAGGGCTGGAAGTACCTTTCCGATTATCCGGAAGACTCCGATGATTCTTCTAATATTGTAGAAGCGACTGCAAGCAATGCCCAGCGTTATGGCAGCAGTGACGGAAACGGCAGCTGGTATTACTTTGACTCCAACGGAAAGCCAAAATACTTAAAGGCAGATGCAACGTCCATGTCAAAGGCTACGGTAAGGATCAACGGACAGAGTTATTTCTTTGATGAATATGGAAAAATGCAGTATGGTCTGATCGGTATTGACTTTGGCGATGGAACAGAGCACAGCGCTTACTTTGGAAACAGTGAGTCTGACGGAAAGATGCGTACAGACAAGCAGACCAGTGTAACAGAGGACAGTGGTGACCGTACTACCTTCTTCTTTAAAAAATAAAAGACAGACACTCCTGTTTCAGGCAGAAAATAGGCCTGCTGCATAACCTTCTTAAGATGGTTGCAGCAGGTTTTTTGCTGTCAATATACGACCCGTATATTAGCCGAGACTAATTCATCACACGTTAAAGCGATACCATCTAACAGCAAAAATCCCCTTCTTACATTCTGAACCACAACTAAAAAGCTGTAGCAATTACAATATATAGACTGGACAAATGAAAATAATTGGTTTATAGTATGAAGCAACGACGAACAAAGCCGCGAAGTAAGGTAAGTACATTTTAACATGAACGACAAAAACCCTTTGTGAGCGGAAATCAGGAGGTAGAAAAATGGTATCATTATATGATGGTGGTATTTATCTTGTAAATGGAAAAGAAATCGTACCGGAACAGGAAAGCGTTAAAGTAGAAGCCCTTACAGGAAAGAAAGCAGATAAAGAAGCTGCAAAAAAGGGAACCATTGCTTATTCTATTTTAAGCGCCCACAATACAGCTGATAACATGGAACATTTAAAGATCCGTTTTGACAGCATGGCATCCCATGATATTACATTCGTAGGAATTGTCCAGACAGCCAAAGCGTCCGGTATGGAAAAGTTCCCGATCCCCTACGTCCTGACTAATTGCCATAATACACTTTGTGCAGTAGGCGGAACCATTAACGAAGATGACCACATGTTTGGCCTTTCCGCTGCAAAGAAATACGGCGGCATCTACGTTCCACCTCATATCGCAGTCATTCATCAGTACATGAGAGAAATGATGGCAGGCTGCGGAAAGATGATCTTAGGATCTGACAGCCATACCCGTTACGGCGCTTTAGGAACCATGGCAATCGGCGAAGGCGGCGGCGAACTGGTAAAACAGCTGCTTCGCGATACATATGATGTAGCTTATCCGGGTGTGATCGCAGTTTATTTAGACGGATGTCCAAAACCTGGTACCGGTCCACAGGATATTGCGCTGGCCATCATCCGTGCGGTATTTAAAAATGGATATGTAAAGAATAAAGTAATGGAATTTGTTGGACCTGGTATTGCTTCTATGACTACCGATTACAGAAATGGCGTAGACGTAATGACTACAGAGACCACCTGCTTAACCTCCATCTGGAGAACGGATGAAGATACCAGAAATTACCTGGCAAAGCATCACAGAGAGGCAGATTACAAGAAACTGGATCCTGCAGATGTGGCTTACTACGATGGCTGTGTTTATGTAGACTTAAGTACCGTAAAGCCAATGATCGCCCTTCCCTTCCATCCAAGCAATGCATTTGAGATCGACGAATTAAAGGCAAATATGAAGGATATCCTTCATATGGTAGAAATGGATGCTGAAAAGGTATCCGGAGGAAAAGCGCATTTCACACTTCTTGATAAAGTAGTTGGAAATGACCTGATGGTACAGCAGGGAATTATCGCAGGCTGTGCAGGCGGAAATTACACCAATGTGATCGAAGCAGCACATGCCCTTCGTGGAAAGAACTGTGGCTGTGATGAATTTTCACTGGCTGTTTATCCTTCTTCCCAGCCGGTATTCTCAGACCTGGTAAAGAAAGGCGCTATTTCAGACCTGATGGATGCAGGCGCTATCATCCGTACCGCTTTCTGCGGACCTTGCTTTGGCGCAGGCGATACACCTTGCAACAATGGTTTAAGTATCCGCCACACCACCAGAAACTTCCCGAACCGTGAAGGAAGCAAGCCAGGAAACGGACAGATGGCAGCGGTAGCACTGATGGATGCCCGTTCTATTGCAGCAACAGCAGCAAACGGAGGAAAACTTACCTCTGCATGGGAGTTAGACTGCTGGAATGATATTCCGGAATATGACTTTGATGATAAGTCTTACAAGAACCGTGTATATCAGGGCTTTGGTAAGGCAGAAGAGGAGAAATCCCTTGTATATGGTCCAAATATCAAAGATTGGCCGGAGATGAGCCCATTAACAGACAATATCCTCTTAAAGGTTTGCTCCAAGATCATGGACCCGGTAACAACTACCGATGAACTGATCCCATCTGGTGAAACTTCTTCCTATCGTTCCAATCCACTGGGACTGGCAGAGTTCACCTTATCCAGAAGAGATCCGGAGTATGTAGGACGGACCAAAGAAGTAGATAAATTAGAAAAAGCAAGAGTAGCTGAGGGCGAAGAAAAAGAACTGGCATTAGAACCAGATCTTGCAAATGTATTTGCAGCCATCAGGACTATTTCTGGAAATGAAAATGTTTCCGTAAAAGATACAGAAGTAGGAAGTATGGTATATGCAGTAAAGCCTGGTGACGGTTCTGCAAGAGAGCAGGCAGCCAGCTGCCAGAGAGTCATCGGCGGACTTGCAAATATCTGTAAGGAATATGCAACCAAGAGATACCGCTCCAATGTTATGAACTGGGGCATGCTGCCATTCCAGATGGAAGCAGATCCTGACTTTGAAGTAGGTGATTATATCTACGTTCCGGGAGTGAGAAAAGCGTTGGATGGGGATTTAAGTTCCATTAAGGCATATGTCCTTGGAAACGGAAAAGATGCAAAGGCAGAAATCAAAGAGTTAAATCTTTATATTGCAGATATGACACCGGAAGAAAGAGCCATTGTTAAGGCCGGATGCCTTATTAATTATAACCGGAACAGACATTGATCATACGCAAAAGCGACAGCAGTAGGAGAGCATGCCGGGAGAGGAGAACAGGTTATGAAAGATAGTTATCTTGCACAGTTTTATGGAAAATCCCAGAATTATACGGATATTCCAAATAAATGGTATAAAGAATACAATGTAAAGAAAGGTCTTCGAAATGAAGACGGCACCGGTGTAAGAGTAGGACTTACCCGTGTGGCAGATGTTGTGGGCTATGACGAAACTCCAGAGGGAGGCATCCAGGCTATTCCAGGAAAGCTTTACTACAGAGGCTATGATGTAGAAGACCTGGTAAAAGGTAAAGGGGACAGCCATTTTGGTTATGAGGAAGTCTGCTTCCTTCTTCTCTTTGGATATCTGCCAAAGAAAGCGGAACTGGAGCATTTCCGAAATATCTTAACTGACTGCTATGAGATCCCGGATGAATTTGTGGAAATGAACCTGCTGCGTATGCCTGGCAGAAACCTGATGAACAAGCTTCAGGATGCAGTTCTTACTTTATACAATTACGATGATGACCCGGATAACACGGATGTATATGAAACCCTGGTAAAAGGTATTAACCTGATGGCAAAGCTTCCGTCGATCGCCTGCTATGCATATCAGAGCAAAGTTCATTATTACAACAGAGACAGCTTATTTATCCACTATGCAAACCCGAAATACTCCATTGCTGAAAACTTCTTAAGTTTATTGAGAAAAGACCAGAAGTTTTCTGATAAAGAGGCAAGACTGTTAGATACCATTCTCATGCTTCATGCAGATCACGGCGGTGGTAACAACTCCACATTTACCAATGTAGTGATCTCTTCTACAGGCACCGATATCTATTCCACTGTCTGCGGAAGTATTGGTTCCATGAAGGGACCGAGACACGGCGGTGCAAATATCAAGGTTGCGGAAATGATGGATGCGGTTCTGGAAGAAACCGGCGGATATACCGCAGATGATAAGAAGATCAAAACAGCTGTTAATAAGCTGATGGATGGTGAGTTATATGACCGTACCGGTCTTGTATATGGATTTGGCCATGCAGTTTATACCATTTCCGATCCTCGTGCAGAAATGTTAAGGGCACGCTGCTTGGAAGTAGCAAAGGAAAAGAAGATGATGACGGAATTTGATTTCCGTCAGAGGTTTGAACGTATTGCCTTAGAGACTATGAAAGAGCGCAAGGGAGTTGCACTTCCTACTAATGTAGATTATTACAGCGGTTTTGCTTATGAAATGTTAGGTATCCCGAGAGATCTTTACACACCATTATTTGTGTGCAGCCGTATGGTCGGCTGGGTTGCTCATAACATTGAAAATAAGCTTTATGATGGAAGGATCATGCGTCCTGCAACCAAGTATGTAGGTGATAATAAAGAATACACAGCAATGGAGGAGAGATAGAGATGGCAGACACAATTACAGTATTTAAAGGCGATGGAATCGGACCAGAGATCACAGACAGCGTTTTAAGAATTTTAGACGCTGCAGGAGCAGATTTAAACTACGAAGTATTTAACGTAGGCGCTGCAGAATATGAAGCACATGGCGAGCTGATCCCAAAAGAGGGCTATGCTTCTATGGAAAAGACCCACATTTTATTAAAGTCCCCTATTACAACTCCTTTAGGAAAGGGCTTCCGTTCTTTAAATGTTACTTTAAGAAAGAAATATGATCTTTACGCAAATATCCGTCCTGCAAAGACAAACTCTGCTGTAAAGACTGCATTTGAAAATGTAGATATCGTAATCTTCCGTGAAAATACAGAGGATCTGTATGCAGGTGTGGAAGAGATGATTGATAAGGATACGGTTCACTCCATTAAGATCATTACCAGAAGATGCTGTGAGCGTATCATCCGCGCTGCTTTCGACTATGCAGTAAGCCATAACCGTAAGAAAGTGACCTGCGTTCATAAGGCAAATATCATGAAAATGGCAGATGGAATGTTCCGCGATATCTTCTATGATATCAGCAAGGAATATCCGGATATTGAAGCAGATGATAAGATTGTAGACAATGTGGCTATGCAGCTGGTTATGCATCCGGAAAAATTTGATATTATCGTAACAGAAAACCTGTATGGTGATGTTTTATCTGATCTGGTCAGCGGCCTCATTGGAGGTCTGGGACTTCTTCCATCCAGCAACCTGGGTAAAGATTTCGCCATGTTCGAGGCAGTTCATGGCAGTGCCCCTGATATTGCAGGACAGGGAATTGCAAACCCAACTGCATTCTTATGGTCCGCATGTATGCTGTTAGAGCATATCGGAAAGAATGATGTTGCTGCCAAGATCCGCAAGGCAGTAGACCTGGTACTGGAGGACGGAAGTGTTCTTACACCAGATATCGGCGGAACTGCTACAACCATTGAATATGAGAAGGCAATTATTGCGCATCTGTAAAATTAATTATATGTATATTCCTGTCCCCCTGCGGCTGCAGGGGGATTTTTGCGTACTAGAAAAATCATGTAAAATCCCGGACGATCTTAATATATTCCTGAGCATGATAAGACAGATAGCTTCCTTTTCTGAAGGCTGCAACAAAATCAACAGTTGTATTTGGGGTGCCAACAGAAAAAAGCACAGGTTTTTTCTTAAAAGGAATATGTTTTAAATGGGTTTCTGTTACAAAACAGGCTCCATATCCCTGGGAGGCAAGTTCCGCAGCAGCAGGAATGTTACCGGTCTGAAGGCATATTTGAGGATGGATATGGCAGGATTTAAACAATTGATCCACCGTTTGACGGGTCCTTTGATCCGGTGGCTGCAGGATAAAAGGCTCATTTTCCAAAAGCTTCAGGTCAAGCCAGGGATATTTGCAGCCTTCTTTTTTTATACCTTTATTTTTTAAAGGGTGGTCATTGCCGAGTACAAGGACAACTTCTTCATGACTGATGATCTGATAATCAATATCAGGGTTTTTTACAGGCAGGTTAAAGAATGCAAGATCAGCATCCCCATTTAAAAGCATTCCCTCTAAAAGACTGGAATGTGCTTCTCTGATCTCCAGACGTACATGGGGATATAAACTTCGGAAAATAGGAAGTGTACAGGGAAGCATATAAGTTCCACGCATGGTTGGAAAAGCAATTTTTAAAAGACCGGCATTCTGCCGTATAATGTCTCCCATCTCCTGGTCTAATTCTTTTTTCAGGTTTAAAATTTCGGTGGCTTTCGCTACATAACGTTCCCCGGCATATGTTAAAACAAAGCGGTTTCCTAATTTTTTAAACAATTTCTGTCCCATTTCCCGCTCAAGATTTTGAAGGAATTTGGTGAGAGTCGGCTGTGTCACATAAAGCATATCGGCAGCTTTTGTAATATTCTGTGTTTTGGCAATCGCTATTACATAGGACAGGTCTTTAAAATCCATAGGGTACCAGTTCCTTTCTGGGATGTATTATTTTTCTGCTTTTTATCATATCAAAAACTATTGATAAAAGGAATAGTTTTAATGAAAATAATGAATTTCAATTCCTTGCCGTGATGTGGTATGCTGAAATCATCAAAAGGTACGGTACCAGAAATAGCAGTAAGGCCAGCTGTTTAATATTACTGGGTATAAGGAGCATTTTAATTATGCAGGGAAAAGATGATCATATTTTGAAACTTCCTGTAACGCTTATGAGAGGCGGAACAAGTAAAGGCGTATATCTTCTGGAAGAGGATCTTCCGGAAGATCATAATGAATGGGACAAAATATTACTGCGTTTAATGGGAAGTCCGGATCAGAAACAGATCGATGGTTTAGGTGGTTCCCAATCTGTTACAAGTAAAGTAGCAATCATAAAGAAGTCAGACCGGTCAGATGCAGATGTAGATTATACATTTGCCCAGGTGTCTGTGGACAAACCTGTAGTAAGCTACAAAGGAAACTGCGGAAATATTTCTTCAGGAGTAGGACCATTTGCTATTGAAAAAGGTCTGGTAAATGCAAAGGAAGGAATGACTACAGTCAGGATCTTTAATACAAATACGGATAAAGTCATTGCTGCTGATGTAAAGACAGAAGGGGGCAAGGTTGTATACCAGGGAGATTTTAAGATCGCAGGGGTACCGGTATCAGCTTCTCCTATAAAGTTAAAATTTATAGATCCGGCTGGAACCCTTAAAAAGGGACTTCTTCCAACGGGAAAAGCAGTAGATGTTTTAGAAATACCTGGAATGGGATCCATAGAAGTGTCCATCATTGACGCAGCTAATCCCCTTGTATTTGTAAAGGCAGAGGATCTGGGACTTAGCGGAAAGGAACTTCCTGAAGAAATAAATGCAGATGAGGAAAAGCTGGAACTTTTGGAAACAGTAAGAGGTCTTGCTGCTGTTAAGCTGGGACTGATCAGTGACTATAAGAAATCTGCATGGGAAACACCGGGAATCCCTAAAATGACTTTCGTAGCTGAGGCAGATGATTATATTACTTCTGATGGAAAAATGATAAAAAAGGAAGAAATCGATCTTCTTTCCCGCATGATGTCTATGCAGAAAGCCCATCCAAGTTATGCAATGACCGGTGCCATGTGTACAGCTGCAGCGGCAGTAGTGCCGGGAAGTATAGTGGAACAGGTTTTGAAAAAGGGTGCAGATACACAGTATCTGCGTATTGGTCATGCAGGCGGGACCCTTGAATGTGGCGTGGATTACAGAGAAGAAAGGGGCAAAACGTTAGTGATCGAAGACACATTTGGGTTCCGCACAGCAAATCTTTTACTGGATGGCGTGGCATTAGTTAGAATTTAACTAGCGAAAAGGATGTACCAGCTCCATCGTGCCGAACTGTCCGTCAAAGCCGGGATTCCAACGAACTTTTCCCTGACGCAGGCAGGTAATAGCATCTGCAATATTTTCAGATGAAACAGCCGTAATATCAGATGTTTCAGCTTCTCTTAATAAGAAAAATTCATTTCCAAGTTCGTTTAAAAGTGTTTCATAGATCCGGGTCACTTTTACGCTGGAAGGAGAGAAACCTTCTGCAGCAGCGATCAGTTCCGGCAACGGGGAAATGCTTTCAAAGGGGAGGTGTATGGCAGATGTTTGGTCGGATCCTTTGGAAACAGAAAAAGGAGTGTCTGTCAGCGGTTTTGCAGAGGCAGTCTGCGTATTGGAAAACAGGTCAGGTGCAGGCAGTGCCGCCAGATCCTGTACCCTGTGCAATACTCCGGTGGTAAGCTTTTTGCCACATACCGGGCAGATGCCATTTAATTTGATGGCCTCTTCAGGTGACAGGCATACACCGCATTTTCTGTGGCCGTCCATAAAATATTTCCCTTCCTGTGGGAAGAATTCCAGTGTACCGGCGAGTCCTTTGCCGGTCTGGATGGCAGTGTACAGATTTTTATAGGACAAACTGATATCCAGTAAGGTTGCTTCTCTTCCAAGCTTGGAAGGAGAGTGGGCATCTGAGTTGGAGATCAGCTGATAGCGGCTTAAAGATGGCACGCTCCAGTTCATTGGCGGATCAGAGGAAAGACCGGTTTCTACAGCATGGATATGGGGTGTTAATTCCTCGAAACATTCTTCCATACTGTTAAAGCCGGAAAATGCCCCGAACACAGAGAAATGAGGGGTCCAGATATGAGCGGGAATGTACATGGCATCCGGGCATACAGAAAGGGTCATATCTAACAGGTCATGGCAGTCCAGTCCTAAAATAGGGCGTCCGTCAGAATGAATATTTCCAATTTTTTCCAGTTCTCCTGAAAGACGGTCTGCAGCCTCAAGTCCTGGAAGCAGAATCAGGCTGTGCACTTTCCGTGTACGGCCGTTTTTCTTATAAATGGTGCTGATCTCACCGCTGACCACAAAACGGGGATCAAAGGAACCGGAAGGAATCTCAGAAAGGCGCAATTCTGGTTTCAGCTTATAAAGCCCTGGCTCTGCCGATTCTAATTTTTCTTTTAACTCCTGCCGCCACAAAGGATGGGTAAAATCCCCTGTTCCAAGGATATGGATGCCCTTTTTTCTGGCCCACAGATCCAGGTATTCCGGTGTGAGGAACTTGCTGGTAGCCATAGAGTAACGGGAATGTATGTGAAGATCTGCAATGTACATGATAAAAATCCTCCTGTTTTTCTTGTGAACCCATACATTATACCATTGCCTTTCAAGAGGGGATAGGTTAAAATAATTTTCGAAAGTATTATGGGGTGATGTCCTCTCGGAGTCTTTCATGCACCTGCTTTTGTGGCCGATTTTCCGCCAGCTGCACCCGAATTTCATCAACGTACGCACCGCGTACGCCTCAGAAATTTGAGCACAACTGACAAAAAATCTTCTCACAAAATCAGGCACAAAAAGATTCCGAGAGAACATTGAATTTTACAGGAGGATGAGAACATGACACTTTATAATAAAAAGGGAAAAGCAGCTGCTTATATAGAAAACGATGTGATCTGGACCTTTGATGGAAGAGCCATCGCCTATCTGTTCCAGGATGCAGTATACAATTTCCCGGGAAAGCAGTTAGGCTGGTTTGAAAAAGGCTGGCTTCGTGATATGGGCGGATATTGTGTTTTATTTACCCCTCAGGCATTTGCAGGACCTGCAAGACCATCCATGGAGACAACTCCTGCAAAGTATGCAAAAAAGGCCCTGCCATCTAAGGGTTCAAGGGAAATGAGAAAGGCAAAAATGGCTTACCAGGCTCATTGGAGCGAAAAAGAGGGTATTGACACTGATGTGTAAATATGCTAAATTATGGTTTAGTGCAAATGCAGTGATATGGAAGTAGTAAACACTTTTTAAGCCCCACAGAGAGCCGGGAAAAGATGAGAACCGGTGACTGGAAAGTGCCGAACTGATCCATGAGCAGCTTTTCAGAAAGAGATGAGATCATTACAGGATCTTCATTTTCAGTAAGAAAAGACGGAGGCCTTACCGTTATAAGAGGAATTGAGTGCATGCGACTTCGCATGAATCAGAGTGGTACCGCGTGGAAATGATATCTGCGTCTCTTGGAAACAGGAGACGCAGTTTTTTTATCTCATTACGTCACCCACGGCAATATTTACGGAGGAATGAATTATGGCATCACAGTATAATCACTCCGCCATTGAGAAAAAATGGCGTGAGAACTGGGAAAAGAACCCCATCAATGTAAATGATGGAAAGAAAGAGAAATATTACTGCCTGGATATGTTCCCATATCCATCAGGAAATGGTCTTCATGTAGGACATTGGAGAGGCTATGTTATCTCTGATGTATGGAGCAGATATCAGCTGTTAAAGGGCAAATATGTGATCCATCCTATGGGCTGGGACGCATTTGGTCTGCCTGCAGAAAACTACGCGATTAAGATGGGTGTACATCCTGCAAAATCTACAGCAGCTAACATTGCAAATATCAAACGTCAGATCAAGCAGATCGCTGCGATCTATGACTGGGATATGGAAGTAAATACCACAGATCCTGAATTCTACAAGTGGACCCAGTGGATCTTCGTTCAGATGTTCAAGAAGGGTCTTGCATACGAGAAGGAATTCCCAATCAACTGGTGCCCATCCTGTAAGACAGGTCTGGCTAACGAGGAAGTTGTAAATGGCTGCTGCGAGCGCTGCGGCACTCCTGTTACCAAGAAGAACCTGCGTCAGTGGATGTTAAAAATCACTGCCTATGCAGAAAGACTGTTAAATGACCTGGATAAGCTTGACTGGCCTGAAAAGGTTAAGAAGATGCAGACTGACTGGATCGGAAAATCTTATGGTGCAGAGGTTGAGTTCCCAATCGAAGGCAGAGATGAAAAAATCACTGTTTACACCACAAGACCTGATACCCTGTATGGTGCAACCTTCATGGTACTGGCTCCAGAGCACAAGCTGGCTAAGAGCCTTGCTACAGATGAGACCAGAGAAGAAGTTGAGAAGTACATCTTCGATTCTTCCATGCGTTCTAACGTAGACCGTATGCAGGCAAAGGAAAAGACCGGCGTATTTACCGGAAGCTATGCTATCAACCCATTAAATGGCGCAAAGACACCAATCTGGCTGTCTGACTATGTATTAGCTGATTACGGTACCGGCGCTATCATGTGCGTACCTGCTCATGATGACAGAGACTTTGAATTTGCTAAGAAATTCGGCCTTCCTATCGTTCAGGTAATCGCAAAGGACGGCAAGGAAATTGAAAATATGACTGAAGCCTATACAGAGGCAAGTGGAACCATGATCAATTCCGGCGAATGGAACGGCATGGAGTCCTCTGTTCTGAAAAAAGAAGCTCCTCAGATGATCGAAGAAAAGGGCTTTGGACGCAAGACAGTCAACTACAAGCTGCGCGACTGGGTATTCTCCCGTCAGAGATACTGGGGCGAGCCCATTCCGATCATCCACTGTCCAAAGTGCGGCTGCGTGCCTGTTCCGGAGGATCAGCTTCCGCTGCGTCTGCCTGAGGTAGAGAGCTATCAGCCTACCGGTACCGGTGAATCTCCTCTGGCTGCCATTGACGAGTGGGTCAATACCACCTGTCCGGTCTGCGGAGCTGCTGCAAAGAGAGAGACCAATACCATGCCTCAGTGGGCCGGTTCCTCCTGGTACTTCCTGCGCTATGTGGACAGCCACAATAGTGAGGCCCTTGTTTCCAGAGAAAAGGCAGATAAATACCTTCCTGTAGATATGTATATCGGCGGCGTAGAGCATGCGGTGCTTCACCTTCTGTATTCCCGTTTCTACACCAAATTCCTTTGCGATATCGGTGTTGTCGATTTTGATGAGCCCTTTAAGAAGCTCTTTAACCAGGGTATGATCACCGGAAAGAACGGCATCAAGATGAGCAAGTCCAAGGGAAATGTCGTTTCCCCGGATGACCTGGTAAGAGATTACGGCTGTGATTCCCTGCGTCTGTACGAGCTGTTCGTAGGACCGCCGGAGCTGGATGCAGAGTGGGATGACCGAGGGATCGAGGGCGTTTCCCGTTTCTTAAATCGCTTCTGGAACCTGGTCATGGACAGCAAGGATAAGGATATCCAGCCGACAAAGGAAATGATCAAGCTCCGCCATAAGCTGGTATATGATATTGAGCAGAGATTCAACCAGTTCAGCTTAAATACCGTTATTTCTGGCTTTATGGAGTACAACAACAAGTTTATCGAGCTGGCAAAGAAGGAAGGCGGAATCGATAAAGAAACCTTAAAGACCTTCGTTACTCTCCTTGCTCCATTTGCACCTCATATCGGCGAAGAGCTGTGGAGCCAGCTGGGCGGCACAGACAGCGTATTCCATTCCCAGTGGCCGGAGTGCGATGAGGAAGCCATGAAGGACGACGAGATTGAGATCGCTGTTCAGGTAAACGGCAAGACCCGCGCAGTCATCAACGTACCTGCTGATATTGCTAAGGATGATGTGATCGCACAGGGAAGAGAAGCAGTAAAGGACAAGCTGACAGGAAATATCGTAAAAGAGATTTACGTTCCCGGAAGAATTGTAAATATTGTTTGCAAATAATTGAGAAGAAATTATCACAACAGAATAAAGTACTTGAAAATATTGAAAAGTTCGCTGAAAATCAGGGTTTACAGACATTTTTCTTCAAAGAAAAGGTATCATAGGATACTGCAAAATATCATAACAGATTTTTAAAATGGAGTAAATATTTCAAGATGACATGAAAGGAATGACGCAGATAATAGAGATATTGTCTGCGTTATTTTTAACAGAGATAGCGTGGAGAATTTTAAACTTGAGATTAAGGAAGTGAAACAGATATGCAACCTGTTTTTACATTGCAGTACGGGGAATTTGCTGTGGCAGATTATTTGTCAAAAAGTATAAAAGAGGCTTCAGTATTTATTCCCTCTTCAGCACAGGAAAAAGGAATTGACTTGTTATTATATAAATTTTCCAACGGGGTGAATTTGATAAATACAATACAGGTCAAGATGTCGAGAGCTTATTACAATGTAAGCTCAAAATATCAAAGTACATTATGGTACAATAGATTTGAACCGCAGGATAATGCAGATTGGTTTATTTTAGTTGGTATATATGCAAATTGTCCTAAAGATGTAAATGCTTCAGTTAAGGCATTTGAATGGGATACCATTATGCTGGCGTTTAAAAATAAAGAAATGAAGCAATTTATGGGCGAAGTTCGGTTGAAGACAGATACTGAAAGAAAAGATAAGATGTTTGGTTTCGGCTTTAATGAAAAGAATGAAATAGTTCAAACAAGAGGATATATAGAAGAACGTGATATGTCTCAGTATTTGATTGAAAACAGGATTGAAGAAATTAGAAATTCATTCCGATAAGAAAATTCATTTGGATAAAAATAAGAAATCGCGATATTTACAAGGGCCGAATTGGAGAAGTGCTTGGACTAAAATGGAAAGATTGTGATTTTGAAAAAAGAGAAATTATAATCAATAAGACAATCCATTATTCAAAGGCTTCTAATCGTGTAATTCCTATGACAGATGAAGTGTATGAGATTTTGCAAAATCAAAAATAATTAATAAAAATTTGAAGTTGTGGGAGAGAAAGATAATGAAATTTGCATTTTTAATTATGGGAGATTTTAATTGTAACATTGATAGAGCGATAATACATGATGGAATGGCACAAATCGTAGGTGTAGCAAATATAGAAGATGCGTGTATGGTTGCTAAAAAATTGAAAAAGGAAGGAATTGATTGTATTGAATTATGCGGTGCTTTTGGTGAAGCTGGAGCAAAAGTGATTATTGAAGCAACAGATAATACATTACCAATAGGTTATATTACACATTTACCAGAACAAGATTATATGTATCGTATAGCATTTTCGAACTAACAATTTGAACTGAGTTTGCCCATTATGCCAAGGAACGAATTTCAGGCATATTTCGCCGGACACAGACATATATAGTCTATAAGGAGGCGAAATTATGGATCAGATTTGTGTAAAAAAGAGAGATACCGCAATAAAGGCAAAGAGGCTGAGACAACTGGGAATGGTTCCGGGCAATATTATCGGAAAGTCTCTGCCTGAGTCCATTTCCATTCAGATGGAGGAGGCAGAAGCACGCAGACTGGTGCGGCAGTTAAGAGAGGGAAGCAAGATTTCCATTGATTTGGAGGGACAGGCTATTCCGGCACAGATTAAGGAAAAAAGCCTGAACACGCTGAATAACGGGATTCTTCACCTCAGCTTTCAGGCGTTGGTTGCAGATGAGAAGGTAAACAGTGTAATCCACATTCTGCTTGCCAATGAGGAGAAGGCCGGCAACCAGCTGGAGAAGATGATGATGGAGATTCCTTATGCATCTCTCCCGGCAGACATGATCGATACGATTACCATTGATCTGGATGGAATGGCTGTGGGGACAGTCGTAATGGTGAAGGATATTCCTGAACTTATGAGCGATACGATTGAACTGCGGGCGGATCCGGAGGAAATCGTGCTGCGTATCAGTGACAAAACATATCAGGGTTCCCAGACAGAGGCAGATGAATCCGAAGAAACATAGAAAACAGAAACAGATCATCAAAACAGGGGCATACATTCAGGAAACCGTAAGAGATTTTCGGATCAAACTGTGGTAAAATGAAACCATCAGAGAGGAGTGATTGCTTCTATGTTTGGTTTTTCAAAGAAAGAGATATTTATGAACACAGATCCGGAGCTTTTTTTCCGGGTGACAGCAGCACTGAGAGAGCATGGAATCCGGTATGAAACAAAACAGGTAAACGGTACTACGGTAAACCGACTGACAGGTACGGTAGCTTCCGTGGGAGAAAATCTCAGATGGCAAACCTCATATTATGCCTATGTGGATAAAAAGGATGCGGAAGAAGCTGCCTATATTGTAAGAAAGGCTCTGGAACGGAGGTAGGAAGTATGTACAAAAGAAAAATGCTGCGTGCGGCTGTGGGAGTATGCATCTGCACAGCATGGATATTTGGGACAGCAACGGCATTTGCAGCCGGACAGGCTGAGACAGTTCTGGAAAGCGGAGGACCTGGTGAGATAAAAGTCCATGATGAGGAAAAAGCTCACAATCAGCTTGAGGGTGCAGACCAGCTGATCCTCGTCAAAGGAACGGGGGGCTGTGAGGCGGATATTTCCTATTATGTGCATACACAGGACAGCTGGCAGCATATGTGGACGGAACCAGGGTATGTAGGAAGCAAAGGGATCACAGAAGATAAAAAAGAAGGGGATAAAGCTACACCGACCGGAATTTACAGTTTTAATCTGGCATTCGGCCTTTTGGAGGATCCGGGAAGTGTGCTGCCTTATCACAGGATTGTGCAGGGAGATATCTGGGTGGATGATCCTGCCAGTGCGTATTATAACCGTCTTGTAAATACATCTTCTGTATCAAAGGATTGGAATTCGGGCGAAAATCTTACCCAGGCCGTACCCTATTATAATTATGCTCTGAATCTGACTTATAATGCAGACTGCGTGCCGGGAGAGGGTTCTGCTATCTTTCTTCATTGTTTTATGGACCCTTCCCATAAGGGGTCTTCCGGCTGCATCTGTCTGCCCCAGGAACGGATGGAGGAGCTGATAAAGAGCGTTACACCGGATACACGGATTGTCATTGTCGGCAGTGACGGAGGATCGATTCCGCCGCTGCCGACAAAGTGATCGTGAATTTCAGAATCATTTTCCGGTCATAAGTTTTTGAGAGATCATTTTTAAGAGATCGATCTTCTTTTTTTCTTTGGGTGACATATGAGCACTGAGGATATTGATAAGAAGAGCGGTCTCTTTGTCCGTGAAATGGATTCCCTGTTTTTGGGCCTCTAAGTGAATGGCCATAAGAGTCTGAGGGAGCTCTTCTTTTTTTGATTGTCCTGCCTGTGCGGCAAAGCGGGTCAGAAGCTCCAGCTTTTCCTTATCCATGGTCTTAAGACGGGGATCATTTTTCCAGCGATCGTCCATAATTATGTAATCCTTTCCGGGATCTGAAAGTACGCGTCCCTTTTAGAATGAAAGTTTGTACGAAACATTACGCCATGGCCTGAAAGGCCGTGACCATCATCTGAAGTGTTTCAAAACGGGCCTGCTGCTCCGGAGACAGGAGACGGCGCAGCTGTTCCATGGGAGTCTGCCCTTCGATAAAGGCTTTTGCCATATCGATCAGATCCTGTTCCTGTGGGGTTCCATAAGGCCGTATAGCCTTTAAAAGCTCTTTGACAGAGCCGCGGGACTGGGCCTCTTCCAGAGAACAGATTCCCATAGAAGCGATTTCCTCTGTTTCAAAAAGTTCCAATGTGTTTTTTAATTCCTGGGCTTTTACAAATACAGATACAGCCTTTTGCTCCGGCACCTCTAAAAAGGGCAGGGCGGCTTTGATCATCTGAAGGTGGTGGTCACCGATGAGATAGTCCAGATCGGTGAGTTTATAATCACTGCTTTCCCCTGAAGGGTTCGCCATACTGCTTCACCAGCTTTCATGCTTTGGTCTAAACATATGCGGTTTTTGGGCATCTCATGCATATATATAAAATAAGGGGAGGATCAATGCTCCCTGTTTCAAAAAGCCAAAGTATGAAAAAAGAGGTTAATGCATATGTATGGAAAGCTTATTATAGATGGAAATGCCGTATATGAAATAGATGAAGCCTGTCTTCTGAGGAAAAGGGAGGAAAAACGGGGCGGTCAGAGCGGCTGCCGGGGGATAGGATGTCCATTGAAAGCTTCTCCGGGAGCAGTCCGGGAGTCGGGCGAACGGGGATAAAATGGAGGAATTGAGAAAGGGCGGCTTAGGGCCGCTTTTTCTTTGGCCTGTTTTCAAAGGATAAGGCCGCAGACCTTTGGACGCTGTCCTGCGCCTGCCGGTCTGCGGCCCTGTGAGGAGACAAAGGGGTTCTAAAGCGTTAAGCCTGTGCGCAGGGGGATCAGCAGAAGCTGTTTCCGCCGCAGCAGCACAGGATCAGAAGGATCCAGATGATATCGCATCCGCATCCGAATCCGCCGCCGTGGTTATGTTCACAGCATCCGCCGCCGAAGCTGCCTCCGCCGCAGCAGCACAGGATCAGGATCAGCCAGATGATATTAAAGCCGCCTCCTGACTGGCATCCGCACCCGCAGTCACATCCGCATCCGCAATTTGTTGCTGCTACATCACTCATTTTTGTTCCTCCAGAACTGTTTGATTACAATGTATCATATGAGGGGAAGCTTGCTCATGTTTCTGAAAATACGAAAAAATTTTAGAAAAATTAAATGGAAGAGCCTGACAAAATGTAGTATAATCGGTTACAGTCCTGTCCGTGCATAAAACGGACGGCAGATTATGCGTATGGGACCGGAGGAGAAAAAATGGATCAGAATCGTTTATATTACGGAACGCCTTATGTAAAACGCTTTATGTGCACCGTTTTATCATGTACACCATCAAAGAAAGGAACCTGGGAGGCTGTTTTTGACCAGACCGGCTTTTACCCAGAGGGCGGCGGACAACCCTATGATACGGGAACCGTCAATGGGATCGCTGTACTGAGCGTCCATGAGAGAGAGGGAGAGATTGTCCATGAGCTGGCAGAGCCCATAGAAGCAGGAAGCCGGGCTGAGGGGATCATAGACTGGAACAGACGCTATGACCTGATGCAGCAGCATACAGGAGAGCACATTTTATCCGGACTGGTGCACCGCCATTTCGGTTATGATAATGTGGGATTTCATATGGGAGCGGATGAAGTGACGATTGATTTTAACGGCGTTCTTACTCAGGAACAGCTTGAAATGCTGGAGGATGAGGCAAATGAAATTGTATACGCCAATGTGCCCGTAAAGGTACTTTATCCATCCGATGAGGAATTAAAAGATCTGGAATACAGGAGCAAAAAAGAGCTTACCGGACAGGTGCGTATCGTGGAGATTCCCGGTGCGGATGTGTGTGCCTGCTGCGGAACGCATGTAGAAAGTACCGGAGAAGTGGGTATAATCAAGACAAGGACGATGATCCATTATAAGGGCGGAGTGCGTATTTCCATGCTTTGCGGCCGTATGGCTCTTCTGGATTACAGAAACCGCCTAAAGGATGAGATACGCATTTCCAACCTTCTTTCAGCAAAAGTAGCCCAGGTGCCGGAGGCAGTAGAACGGCTTAAGCAGGAAAACCAGCAGAAAGACGGGCGTATCGGAGAAATGTGGCGTCAGATCTTTCAGCTGAAGCTTGCAGTATGTCCGGAAAGCCACGGACCGGAGGAGTTTTTTGAGGAGGGAATGGAGCCGCTTCAGCTCCGCCAGTTTGCCACCCTGCTCTATGAACAGAACAAGGGAAGGATTACGGGTGTATTTTCCGGAAACGATGCAGATGGTCTTTATCAGTATGCTCTTGGCAGCAGCCAGGCAGATATGAAGGCCCTGAGCAAAGCCATGAATGATCGTCTTGCGGGAAGAGGCGGCGGAAGTACGATGATGGCTCAGGGGACCCTTAAGGGAACCAGGGAAGAAATCCGGCTTGTATTTTTAGAAGAAGCAGGAAAACTGTAAAGAAAAGGAAATCAGAATGGAACTGAATCGAGATACGATCAATAAAATACGGGGACTGATCCTGTTTACTGTGATTACGGTTATCATAGGCATCAACTATATAAAGGTACTGGGACTTCTGGCGGCAGCTGTTAATATGGCTGCCCCCTTTATCCTGGGAGCAGCCATTGCCTTTGTGCTTAATGTGCCCATGCGCAGAATTGAAAGCAGCTTAAGCTGTGTGCTGAAAAAGGACAGCCGTCTGCTGCGCCCTGTAAGTATGGCTCTGTCCATCCTTCTGGTGGCCGGAGTGCTGTTTCTTGTTATGTTCGTAGTGGCTCCCCAGCTGGTGCGTACCCTGTTAGGCCTTCAAAGCAGTATCCCTGTATTTTTTGGGGAAGTCCGTCAGTGGCTTGAGAAACTGTTTGCAGAAAATCCCCAGATCCTTACCAATATGGAGCAGATCCAGATTGACTGGCAGGAACTTTTCAATGATGCTTTGAAATTTTTGAAAAATGGCGCCGGTTCTATGTTAGATACAACCTTCTCTGCGGCCATATCCATTGTAAATGGGATGTCCACCTTTCTGATCGGCTTTATTTTTTCTATTTATATTCTGCTTCAGAAAGAAAATCTTATCAGACAGACAAAAAAGCTTCTGGCTGCTTTTCTGCCGGAGAAAACCGTCGCCGGGATCATACGGATCGCAGCTTTGACTTCAAAGACATTTTCCAATTTCTTTACGGGTCAGTGTGTGGAAGCAGTGATTTTAGGCTCTATGTTTTTCATTGTGCTTATGGTGCTGCGTCTGCCCTATGCGCTGCTCATCGGCGTTCTGATCGCATTTACTGCGCTGATTCCGGTATTTGGGGCCTTTATCGGCTGGGCAGTGGGAGCATTTCTGATGCTGATTATTTCTCCCATGGATGCCCTGCTGTTCAGTGCGGTATTTTTCACCCTCCAGCAGATCGAGGGAAATATGATCTATCCTCATGTAGTGGGCAATTCTGTAGGACTGCCGTCTATCTGGGTTCTGGTAGCCGTGACTCTGGGCGGCAGTATGATGGGCGTGGTGGGAATGCTGATCTTTATTCCTCTGTGCTCTGTGCTGTATACCCTTTTGCGGGATACGGTGAATGAGAGGCTGAGAAGGCGGCTGAAAATCAAGGCAAATGAACGAAAACAGAATTAGATGGGAAATTAAAATGTATGAAAAAGGCATTCTGCCGGATTGATATAAGATCCAGTGCAGGATGCCTTTTTTGGGGTAAATATAGTGCATTATAATTAAAAGTGTGATATTTGTATTGAAATAAGTCATCAAAATATCTAATTTTAAGTGGTAAAATCGTGATAACAAGTTAAAAATAACAAAGGAGGTTATTATGAAAAGGAGAAGATGGGTGAGTCTGATGCTGGCCGGAACAATGGCCGCATCATTGGCAGGATGTTCAGGCAGCAGCGATACTGCGAAAGATCAGGAGCCGGCAAAAATAGAAAAGAGCGCGGAGGCTGGTTCTGAAAAAAAGGAAGAGACAGCAGACTCTGGAGAAAAGACGGTTGTTACTGTATGGACACAGGACCGGCATGATTCTGAGTATGTGGAGTCGAAAATCGAGGAATTTAATAATACGAATGACAAGGGGATTGAAATTGCGTTAAATGTGATCACAGATGATTATGCAAATATGATGTCATTGGCGTATTCCTCAGGGACTGCTCCGGATATTGCAGGGATTGGCGCGGCATTCAGTAACTTTGATTTGAAAACTTTTGCTGATGCAGGGATTCTGGAGCCGTTAAATGATTATATAACAGATCCTGAGTTTGAAAAAGTAACAGAAGCAAGTAAACTTCTGTTTGAAGGAACGAATGTGGTTGATGGAAAAGTATATTGGATTCCTACTGGAATGAGAAGCGGCACCAGAATTGAATATAATAAGGATTTGGTAGAAAAGGCTGGCTATACGGAATTTCCGAATACTTTAGAAGGGGTAGTTGAACTGGCAGATAAGATTACACAACAGGGAAATGGTGTAAACTATGGTGTAGGTTTTACTCAATCGGTTCCTTTTGAACGATGGTTAGAAGGAGTAGCAGAAACCAGTGGTATTTATCCATATGATTTTAAAGAAGGAAAGTTTAATTTTGATGGGTATAAACCTTTGATTGAAACAGCATCCAAATTCTTTACAAATAACAGTGTATTTCCAGGATCGACTTCTCAGGGAGTTGACGCTATGAGAGCACAGTTTGTAGAGGGTACCTTTGGTATTTGGGGAAATGCTTCTCAAGAGGCAGGTGTATTTACTTCTCAGTTTCCGATTGATAAATTTGAGTGGGGTGTTGCAGAAGTACCTTCTTTAGATGGAACAAGAAAGGGAGCTCAGACAATTCGTCCCCAGAAAGGGTATATGATGTTTTCCTCTTGTCCACATAAGGATAAGGCATGGGAGGTAATTAAATATTTTAGTAGTGAAGAATTTTTAAAGGGTTATCTGGAAGCTGGTTTATATCTTCCAATTTCTGATTATATGGATAACGTGATTGACAAGTCAAAGGTTGGTCGGCTGGCAGATTTTGCATTGACAGATTATGAAAGTGTATATCCGCAGGTACCTTCTATTACATTGGAAGGAGATCCGTATGGAACCGTGATCTGGAGAGCGATTATGGGTGATATCAGTGCAGATGAAGCAATTGCAGATTTGAATAAACGTTACAATGATGCATTAGAAAATGATATCAAGATAGGGAAAACAAAACGAATTGTTATTAAGGACTTTGATCCTATGCATCCAAGTGAGGGAACGGTTGAGTATACAGAATAAACGCTGAGGGTAATAATGAAAGACTGTTAACACAGAAGGTGTTGCAAGGTGACTGTCACAAGAAGTCTTGCAGTACCTTTTTATTATCCAGTTATGTTTCTTTAAACAGGGTAAAAAGGAGAACTATATGAAAAACGGTAATAAACTGTCATTCCGAGATCAAATTGCCCGGGCTAATTCCAGAGGAGATTTTGCGGCTATATTTATGATGCTTCCAGCTGTGATCCTGTTAGTGGTAATGTCTATTTATCCATTCTTCTGGCTGTTTCGGTATATTTGTTATGACTATAATGGATTTAATGCTTATTTTACAGGGACAAGAAATTTCATCCGTATGTTGGAGGATGAAACCTTTTGGCGGAGTGTGCTCCACACCTTTGAGTATGTAGGCTTAAAGCTTTTATTTGTAATTCCGCTGTCCCTTTTTCTGGCAGTGCTTTTAAACCAGAAGCTGACAGGTTCCTCGATATACAGGGGAATTTATTTTATACCCACGGTTATCAGCTCTGCAATTTACAGTTTGATTTTTGGATTTATTTTTGCGGTGTATAATGGTGTTTTAAATGCATCTCTGCAGAAAATGGGACTCATTCAGGCTCCCATTGACTGGCTGGGAGATCCCTCCATTGTTATGCTTTCAATCGTGATTGTAGCAGTATGGGGCGGCTTCGGTAATTACATGATTTATTTTATATCCGGTATGAGCAGTATTCCGGAGGAAATATATGAGAGCAGCAGGATTGACGGAGCCAATGGAGTACAGACCTTTTTTCATATTACACTGCCCATGCTGAGCCCGGTTCTGAAGGTGATTTTAATGTTGGCGATCACTACAGCATTTAAGGATTATCAGTCCATTCTGGTACTTACAGACGGAGGCCCCAATAATCGTTCTCATGTTATGTTTTCTTATATTTATAAGCTTATATTCAGCTCCAGCACAACACCTCAGATTGGATACGCTACGATGTTAAGTGTCGTTGCTGCTCTTATCATAGGTATTGTCACCGCAATTTATATGTTTGTGGCAAGAAAACTGGATGATGTCGTTTAGGAAAGGGAGATGAATATGGAAAAGAATCATAGTGTGTATTCCACGAAAACAAAGTGTATCCGTCTGCTTTTGACGATATTTCTTATTATTGTAGCAGGATTTACACTGTATCCATTGATTTATATTGTATTTGGTTCCTTTAAGGAAAACGCAGAGCTTCTGCGGGGAGGAACAAAACTGCTTCCTGAAAAATTTGTCCTGGATAATTATAAGGAAGCCTGGGAAAAGGCAAATTTTGCCCGTTATACATTAAACAGTGTAATTATAAGTTTAGGTGTTATGTTGGTGACTCTGTTTGCAACCAGCATGTCCGGTTATGTATTTGCCAGGAAAAATTTCCGAGGAAAAGAACTTCTGTACAGCATATTTGTAGCATTTATGTTTGTGAATGTGGGAAGTGTTACACTGCGTCCATTGTTTGAGCTGGCAGTAAAATTAAAGATGAATCAATCGCTTTTAAGTGTTATACTGATTGCGGCGGGAACTGCACAGACAACGTATATTTTTCTGGTAAGAGGCTTTGTAAATACAATTCCAAAGGAATTAGATGAAGCAGCCATGATTGACGGCTGCACATTTTTCCAGATTTACCACATGATCATTCTGCCTCTGTTAAAGCCTATTTTAGCGACTATAGCGCTTTTATCCTTCAGAGGTGGTTGGAATGAGTATATTATGCCATTGGTATTTACCATGTCTAATGAAAAGCTGCGTCCTCTGACAGTAGGTGTTACCATGCTTAAAAACAGCGGAGACGGAACGGCTGCCTGGAATCTGATGTTTGCAGGAGCTACCATCTCGATTGTACCGATCGTGGTAATTTACATTTTTTCCAGTAAACATTTTATGAGCGGAATGACAGCAGGAGCCGTAAAAGGATAAGTAAACGAGAGGAGAAGACCAGGATGGAAAACAGACTGAATGAAGAAGGCTTTATTATGCAGTATCTGATATCAGGACTGCGGGAAGAGCCGTTTATTGACCATACAGCAGATGAAAATCAGCTTCGTTATGAAAAATATCTTCGATCGATTCTTACCATTCCCCAGACAAAGGAACCTCAGGATCGGGTTAAATTGAATGAAACGGGGGATCTGGGACTTCCATGGAGATATTACTATAACTATGGAAACTGGTTTGTGGATTTAAGCACATTTTACTCTGTCCTTACACGGGTGGAGATAGACGCATATACACAGCTTAAAGTAAAGGAAGATGTGCAGGTAAAAGCTGTGGTATGGTCTTATGCATCGGTTGATCTTTGGTGTAATGGGGAGCATGTATGTGCTATGGCTCCTCCGGTTTATAAACCCATTCAGAAGCAGACGGTTATTTTTAACCTGAAAAAGGGAATAAACAGACTATATATTCGTTTACAGACTCTGGGTGTCCGGGATACGCGTACTCTTTTTGGAATTCAGGTTATTGACCGTCAAGATGAGATCCGTGTGGTTTTACCGGATGAGGAGCATACAAATCCGGTTTTAAGCTGCGCTGAGTGGCTGGATCAGCTGATCATACAGGATGGAAAGCTTTTGTGCCATACACCTGCTCCAAAGGGAACAACGCTGGGATATGATTCCATGAGTCCTGATTTTGCCAGAACAGAGACAAAGGTAGAACGCCATGATATCAGTGGAGCAACCGAAGCGGTTCTGGAAGCAGGAAGACCGTATATTGTTGTAGAATGTACAGCAGAGGGACAGAAGCTTATAAGACGGATGGAAGATACAGCGATGATTGTGCCTTCGTTTCAGAAGAAAGTGGACTATGAGAAAAATAAGGAAGTGATCTATCATAGAATCGCTGATGTAGAGTCTTTGAGCCGGGGAGGAAAATTTGGATTTTCCATTTCCAATATTCTGGCGAGGAAGGTAACCGGGAGAATTACGGCAAAAGACAGAGCATTGTTTTTAGAAACTCTTTCGCAGATTGAGAAAAGGTTTGACTGTTCCGACTTTCTGGTCTGTGGTCTGATACGGTATCTTAAAAATTACGAATTGGACGATGAGTTAAAGAACAGGGTGAAAGAAGTACTTCTTAATTACAGATATTGGATGGATCAGGAAGGATCAGATGCCATGTGTTTCTGGAGTGAAAATCACTCCCTGATGTTCTATGTATCTGCAATGAATGCAGGAGAATTTTATCCGGAAGAGTATTTTACCCGTGCGCACATGACAGGCCGTCAGCTGTGGGAAGCAGGAAAAAAGAGAGTAGAACAATGGCTGGATGATGTAGAGGAGAGAGGGTTTGAAGAATTCCTCAGCACAGTATATATGTGTGTGACATTTGCCGGGCTCTTAAATGTGATTGACTATACCCCGAAGGAAATTTCAGACAGAGCAGTCAAAGTTACAGACCGTCTGCTTGAAATGCTGGCTCTTCATACCTATAAAGGTTCCGTGATTGCGCCTATGGGACGTGTGTATCGTCAGGTTATTTATCCGTTCCTTCAGGGAGCGCAGGCTCTGATGAATCTGATTGATCCGGATGTTCCATACTCTTATGGGGAAGGATGGCTGGCCTTTTACGCTACCAGCCGTTACGAAATTCCGGAAGGCCTCAAAAAACTTATGAGAGATCCTGTTCTGACAGAGTATAATACGGGAAATGCGGTGATTCGGCTGGAGAAGAATGAGGCATACTGTATCACATCTGTTCAGTCTCCAAGAAAAGATACAGATTATGACCGATGGGTTAATTTGACACTTTTGGAAGAAAGACAGAATGTAGATAAAACCTCCCACGCTTACACAAAGTCCTTGAATGAGCGGTTCCATGGGACAACCTGTTTTGAACCTGGGGTTTATGGGTATCAGCAGCATATGTGGAGCTGTGCTTTGGACAGTGAAACACAGATTTTTGCCAATCATCCAGGCGGCACCTGTGATTCCAGCCAGATGCGGCCGGGATACTGGTATGGAAATGGTGTAATGCCGGCTGTGCGTCAGGAAAAGGGAATACTGGGAGCTGTGTATCAGATTCCAAAAGAGCATCCGATTCACTTCACTCATGTATACTGGCCTGGTGTAAAGTTTGATCAGAACAAGGTGGAAGATCACTGGTTGTTTGGAAAAAAGGGAAATGGTTATATAGGAATGTGGTGCAGCAAAAAACTGCAGCCCTATCAGGATCAGGTCTTTAACTGTGAATACCGCAGTTATGGAGATGAGATTGCGTACTGTGTTTTCTGTGGGGATCAGAAGGAATATAATACAATGGAAGCCTTTATTGAGAACTGCAAAAAGAGAACTCCGGTTTATGCAGATGGAGAACTGAGAACAGGGGCATTTGAAGTAATGTATAAAAAATACAGGGACGAAACACAGTATATTTAAAAATTAACAGTAAAATGCCGCCGCAGGCTTGATTGCTTCGGCGGCATTTTTTGTGCAGACAATTATTCGAAAAATATGGGGCTTACAAATGCCCACTGCTGATTGGTTTGAGCCACTTCCATATGATAGAATGCAGGTCCCTCCCATTCGTCAGTAAAAGAGTTTTCCGCAGTATACTGGGAGCAGGAAACGGCAGTATGAACTTTGTATGCCTGTGAATGATATGGCTTCATATGTTCACTGTATCCATATCTGCATAATTCACCGATTGATGTCCGGCGGCAGTGGCCGTTAACTTCGATTTCTACCACAGTATCTCTGCTGCCCTGTATTTCGGCGATTACAGCGCATGTCTGGGGCTGAACGGGAGATGGATTTTTGACTGTAAAGCACTGCCAGGAAACAGAATCATCGCTGATGGACAGGATACGATTATCAATTTCATTTATATTATCCTGGGATACGTCCTGGGAAGCACTGGGAGCCAGAACGCTTCTGCCGCGGAAACAGGGCTCTGCTTCTAAAATTTGTCCGTCGGATACTCTGATCCTTCCCTTCCATGGGAAAAGTTCCTGCTCATTATTTCCCCATCCCATTTCAATCCGAATTTTATAACGGTTATCTTCTGATTTTGGCATCATGGTTAAACCTTCTGCAATATGAATGGGATTTAGATTACGGTAAATGACAATTTTATCTATATTAGCACAGCCTTCTACCCGATAGGAAATTTGATGACGGGGTGAGGTCAGTGGAACAATACTGCCCATCAGATGTCCGTCCACTGAAAAATCGCATTTAATCCGGTCACCTGTTACTGCATAGGTTCTTCTGTTTTTCAGTCCATCCCAGATTGCAGATCTGGTCTTTGATTCTGCCAGAACAGCCAATTTTCCATCGCCATAAGATCCGGGATAGCCGGCGTGATGATCGGTAGAACCTACAAAACCAAAATGAAATCCTCTCTTCAAACCCTCGTATACGGTGCAGCGGCTGTCTCGGGGGCCCATATTGTGATAATACGGATATGGGGCTGTTTCACTCATACCGCAGCCATGTTTGGAACAAACTTCGATTAAAGGCGTTACTGCAGGATCGTAAAGATCCCAGTTGATTCCGCGATAGCCGGGCGTATAACCAATATGATGTGCAACCGTAATACCGTCACAGCCGCTGTCATGCAGCAGCTGCGCAGGAGAGTCACGGTAAATCAGAGGAAGGCTGTCGTCAGGAGTGACAATATGATGGTCCCCGTACAGAGAGGAATGCATTTCATAAGCCTGAAAGGTGATAAAGTCCTCTGTATTAGCCTCTGCGATGGTGTGCCGTACTTCTTCCCAGTGGTCATACAATTTTTGGAAGCCTCTGCGGTGAAAGTCCACCACAAAAGCGGTTTCTTCATTTCGCTCCGGTATATCCGGCCACATGGCATGTCCGGTGACAGCGCAGAAATCAAGATGGCTTTTCGCACGGTCTAAGGCGTGTTTTAGAGAACCGTAGCCATAAGTGATGCCGCAGTGGTTGTGAAGGTCTCCCCAATATCTGTTCATAGTGTTTTTATCTCCTTTTGATTATTTTTGGCAATTTTATAAGGAATGGTAATGCGGACGACATTCCTGAAATAAGGAATGGTTTCAAAGTGAATTTGAGCAGTTCCGTAGCAGGCTTTTAAGCGGGCGTAGACGTTATTCAGGCCTACATGCTTAGAACAGGGCTGACGCCCATCTCGAGACAGAGCTTCATTTGCCCGTGAAATATCAATACCATGACCGTTATCGATCACCTCAATTGTGAGGATTCCGTTATTTTCAAAAACATTTACAGAAATTTCCGGCATGGGAACCGGAATACAGCCAGATTCATCCAGATTGAATCCGTGCCGTATGGAATTTTCGGCCAGAGGCTGCAGAATGGATTTTAAGATCAGACAGTCTGTAAGCTCTGGAGGAATGGTACTGATCAATTCAATTTTCTGACTGAAACGATAATTCATAATATCTATATATGATTTGACATGGAGCAGTTCTCTGGATAAAGGGATCAGTTCATTTCCGTAATTCAGTCCGATGCGCATAAAATCTCCCAGGCTTGTAATCATGGCAGAGGCTGTTTGTTTTCGGTCGCTCAGGATTTCCATGTTGATGCATTCCAGAGTATTATACAGAAAATGGGGGCTGATCTGGGCAGATAAAAGCTGTATTTCTGCCTGATATTTATCTCTTTCATTTTCGCGTATCTGCTGTATCTGTTCTTGTATCGTTTTGTACATGGAATTGATAGCCATATTCAACTGGCCTATTTCATCCTTATATTTCATCTGGTCAGGAGTATCATAGGTGTTATTTTCTATTCTGTGTACGTTTTGGATCAGCCGGGCCAGAGGCCGGGTGAGAAAACGGGAAAGAATCAGAGAAAGAAAAGCGGTCAGCATCAATCCTGCTAATGATATAAGGAGGAGAAAGGTGCTCATGCGGGCAAGTCTGGTGTGAAGCGATGTTTTTGGCACGATGCTGACAAGGTTAAGACCGCAGAAATCTAACGGAATGGAATAAAGGCTGTACTGGTTTTCATCCAGAACCTGTTTGAAACCTTCTGATTTTGTACAGGAACGGAGACTGTTTTGTACACATTCATCAGAAACCGTCTCATACCAGGAGGAATTCGGAGAAAGACTTAAAGGAGTTCCGAAAGCATCAGCTATGTAAAGGGTACGTTCTGAGTGGGAGGATGCAGCTAAAGCCAAACGTTCTTCTATTTTTTTGGAATCAAGCAAAAGGACAATGTAAATATCCGTATTCTCTGGATTTCGGCAGATATGGAGATAGTGCGTAGAGGGAACCAGAGAAATGGGAAGAACTACAGGGATGATCTGATTGTTTTTTATAAAAGGGCTGGAACGGATGGGGAGCCAGGTAATATCATTTATGGAAAAAAAGTTCCAGTTAAAAGCGTCCCATGGAGTATATCCCTTTTTTAAGGTGTTGGTATACAGGGAATAATATTCTCCGTTTTTGCCAAGGATAGCCAGACTGTCCAGGATGGGGATGGAATCAGTTAAATTGCTCAGAGGTGCCTGCAAGGCTGCTTTGTGCATGACATCCTTTTCATGACGATTCATATGTACATCCCGTACTAAAGCAGAAAAATCTGCAGTAGAAGCAGTATCGATCACATTTTTTAAAAGAAGATTATAAGAGTCCGTCAGTGACTGAGCTCCGATATGGAGAGAATCAGCGGCCTGATTGTAGGCATCTTCCCGATACAGCTGGGAGAAATAGTGGCTGCTGAAAGAAATAAGGAAGGCAGACAGTGTGAGTGAAATGGTAATCATACATAACCATATTTTATGCGAAATATTCAGGTTGGCAATCAAAGTAAGGATTTTTTTCATCAGTGAACAGAATCTCCTCCCCGGCATTTTGTCTGATATTCAGATGGAGTCTGGCCGGTATAATTTTTAAAAGCGCGGTAAAATGAGCGGTAATCGTCATAGCCTACAGCGCAGGATATTTCGCTGATATTAGCGTCAGCGGCCATCAGCAGGTGTTTGGCCTGTTCCATTTTGCGGCTTAACAGGTAATCCCGGAAATTGATTCCTGTTTTGGATTTAAAATAAATGGTAAAATATGAAGGGCTTAAATTTACGGCCTCCGCTATAAGTTCTGCAGAAATCTTACGATTTATATTGTTTTCTATGAAGCGTTTAGCTTTTGCAATGATGCGGTCTTTTCCAAATGATTTATATTCAGAAAGAACCTTCCCATATTGAAGAAACTGGGAAAGACACCAGTCTTTAATCTGTCGGAAAAAAGAAAATTCATTGATTCGGATGTAGGGAGGTTCAAAAACCAGTTCAGGCCAGTCTTCTGTTTGCTTTTTCAGTGTATTTTGGATATCCGTTACCAGATAAATGCACATTCCTCTGATAAAGCTGGGAGACGGCATGGGAACATAAAACAGCGTTCGGATATATTCTGAATACCAGAAAACAATGGCATCTGTGTCGTTGTTCCAAATGGCATCTAAAAGAGGAGCCGGATCAATGTGATTGGCAGAGACAGATGGTGGTATGGTACAGATAACAGAAGGATCAAAGATAAGGTGTTCTGTTTCATACATCTGATAGGATAGGGCTGTGACAGCCATAGCATAGGAGTGCCCTGCCTGGAGCAGGGATTTTTCCGGTGTTCCGATACCGATGGTCAGACGCATACCATGCTCTGAGGTCCAGATTTCTATAATTTTATGCGCAAGAACATGAATTGCCGACAAATTTTCTGAAAGTGATGGGAAAATAAGCGCTGTTAGCTGGAAGGTTTCGTTATCCCATACTTGAGCATAAAAGCCGGTCATATGGCGTTCAATTGTATGCTTCAGAGCAATAAGGGACTGAGGATCAATGGGAGATCCTGTTCCCAGAGAAAAGATAAGAACCTGACAGAAGCCGGAAGGAAAAGAGAGACCGGATTCTTTTACAGCTGTTTCCAGATCATGTTCATAATGGAATTCATTATGGATCAGTTGATTTAAAAACAACTTTCTGGATAGAGCGGTCATGGTCTCTTCGCTGGGTGCGGCAGAAGAGGAAGAAAGACCACGCTTTTGACGGATTTCATCCAATAGTATCTTAAGCTCTTCTTTTAATTCTTCATTTTTAAAAGGTTTTAAAAGATAGGATTTGGCACCATAGCGGATTGCTGATTGGGCGTAAGTAAAGTCATCAAATCCGCTGAGAATGACAAAGTCAATGTGAAAGCGGGCTTCTTTACATTTTTTCATCAGGTTCAGCCCATCACAGAGAGGCATACGTATATCCGTGATTATAATATCCGGCATATAGGTCTGGATTAGATTCCAAGCTTCCAGCCCGTTTCTGGCAGTTCCAAGAACGCGTATATTCAGATTCATGGATTCCACAGCAGATTGGAGTCCGTTGCGGATTGAAGCTTCATCATCAGCGATGATAACAGAAACAGGGAAATTGGCAGTCATGAAAATGGCTCCTTTCAATCGATTCAAATATCTTTCAATTCTAAAAAATTATACCATAGGCTATATGGGGATTCAATGGAGTTGGACGAAAGTGATAAGAAGTGTGATATATTTATTGGAATATGACAACAATATATATAAAAACAGGGCCGGAAATCATGCCGTAAGAGCATGGCTTCTGAACCCTGAAATATGTGGATTAAATATTTTTATTCCCCCTGATACATAAACCGTATCAGCCGTTCAATATCCTCCTTCTCATGGGCCACCAGATCCAGTTCCCGGATATAGCCGTTTGCGAAGATAGAGGCAATGGACACATACTGGGCCAGCTTGGACTTTAAATTGATACGGTCGCCGTCAGGGGATACCAGCTCTACCGTTCCTTTACATTCATCAATCACCTTAAAAAATTTGTCTACATCTGTGACATTCTGGATTTTCATATTCAACATCCTCCTTTTATTTGTTGACAGATTCAGGTTTCCTTTTGGGATTTGGGGCAGACACAGCGCCGGATATCCTCTAAAAGAAGCTCTGATACCCTCAGTCTGCCCCGGCCTGTGCCGATTGAAATATCCGGCTTGCATGAGCCGTGGAAATCAGAGCCTCCTGTAGGAAGAAGCTTAAGGCCGGCAGCCATTTTCTGCAGCTTGCGGCTTTCCAGAGGGTAATTAGAAGAATGGTAGACCTCTAGTCCCTGCATTCCGGCCTCAGCCAGCCGGGTAATGAGGGCTTTCGTCTGTTTGTCTCCGAGCTTGTATAAAAAGGGATGGGCCAAAGCTGCAAAAGCCCCGTTTTTAAGCAGGATTTTTACAATGGATTCCGGCTCGGTCTCCTCCTTGGGCGGGCAGTAGCGGCCACCGTATTCCAGATATTTTTTAAAGGCCTGATTCGCAGAAGAACAGAACCCCTTCTGAACCATGGCACGGGCCACATGGGCTCTTGTGATAACGGTCTGGGGATTGGAACCGAACAGCTCTTCATCTGTAAATGAGATTCCGTCTGCTGCCAGACGGCGGAACATCTCCTCATTGCGCCGGTTCCGGCGGCTTCTCATGTCTTTGAGAAATGCTTTAAGCTCCGGATCGTCCGGATTGATAAAAAGTCCTAAAATATGGATTTCATGGCCTTCGTAATTACCGGATACTTCAATGCCGGGGATAACCTCTACTCCCAGCTCTTTTCCGGCATCAACGGCATCGGCAATCCCGGCAGTTGTATCATGGTCGGTAAGGGCGATGGCGCAAAGACCGGCCTCCTTTGCCAGATGCACAAGATGGGCCGGAGTGAAGCTGCCGTCTGATGCATCAGAGTGTGTATGCAAATCAACAAAACCCATGGATATTCACTTCCTTTTTTTGTATATATAGTAGCACAGCAGACGGAATTTTGCTATACTGATATATATTTTCCTGATATAAAGGAGGACATACAGATGACGGAGCAGCAGTGGATCAAACCGCCGGTGGAAATCCGGTATGCAGAGGAACTAAAGGCATTAAAAGAAAATGATACAGGCCCCAGACCCCTAAACTGGCAGCTTTCACCAAAGGCTGTGCGCACCTTTATTCTGGGAAGTTCAAAGGAGATTCCCTATTCGGGCGGCGCGTGCCGGATCCGGAAGAAATATTTTGGAAATGATGCTCTGGTGGAGCGCAGCATCGTTACGCTGGCGGGAAACAGGGGGCTGATGCTGGTGGGAGAGCCGGGAACGGCCAAAACCATGCTGTCGGAGCTTCTCTCTGCGGCTATCAGCGGCGTCAGCACCAATACGATCCAGGGAACAGCCGGAACCACAGAAGATATGATCAAGTATTCATGGAATTATGCGCTGCTGCTGGCAAAGGGGCCGGTGCGCGAGGCTCTGGTGCCGTCGCCTTTGTATACGGGCATGGAAAAGGGAATCCTTACCCGCTTTGAGGAGATCACCCGTACTCCGGCAGAGATTCAGGACAGCCTGATCAGCGTTTTAAGCGATAAGCTTTTAAATATTCCGGAGCTGGGCGATGAGGGTTTTCTCTTTGCCGCTCCCGGATTTAATGTAATCGGAACGGCCAATACACGGGATAAGGGCGTAAATGAGATGAGCAGCGCCTTAAAACGCCGTTTTAACTTTGAAACGGTTCAGCCGGTGCGTGAGGTTTCCATGGAAAAGCAGATCATTCTAAATGAGGTGGAAAGCCTGGCAAAAGAAAGCCATATGGAAATGGAGCTGGATGAGAGTGCGGCAGAGCTGCTGGCTTCTACCTACCATGAACTGCGGGAGGGAGTATCTTCCCTGGGACACCGGATTGACCGGCCGGGAGCGGTTATGAGTACGGCAGAGGCTGTATCTGTGTACTATCAGACCATGATTTCAGGTTATTACTATGGAAATAAAACCATGGATATTGACTGCCTGGTACAAAATCTTACCGGAGCAATTTCAAAGGAAAACAGGGATGATCTGGAAAAGGTAAAGGCCTATTTTGGAACAGTGATCCGTGACAAGAGCAGCAGAGAGGGCGGAATATGGAGCAGATACTACGACGCAAGGAAATGGCTGAAATAATCCTTCTTCCCGTGCGCCATCACAGCCCGGCCTGCGCCTGGCATATTGTGCGGATGATAGAAAAATTAAAGCCTGATGCGGTTCTGATCGAAGGGCCTGAAAATGCAGGCTCCCTGATCCCGGCCATGATCCATGAGGAGACCAAGGCGCCCTTTGCCGTATATTATTCCTATCAGGATCAGGCAGGAGAGATTGGCGGCGGTGAAGAATACTATAAGTGTTATTATCCCTTTCTGGATTATTCGCCGGAGCTGGCAGCCCTGAGGACGTGCAGAGATCTGGGAATCCCAGGTAATTTTATGGATCTGCCTTACAGGGAGATTCTGGCTGCCTGTGAAAAGAGCCGCAGCGAAGGCCTTACAGGGGACCGGCTGCTGTCGGACGGCCGTTTTTTTCAGAAGCTCTGCCAGAAAACCGGTCTGCGCTCCTTTGATGAATTTTGGGAGAAGTACTTTGAAATCCAGGGCCTGTGCATGGAGAGCGAAAACTGGTTTGAAATGCTTCTTGGCTACTGCCGGATGATCCGGGAGGATACCCCGCCGGAGCAGATCTGTTCAGAGGGCTGCGAGGCCAGAGAGCAGTTTATGGCAGGAAGGCTTAAGAAAAAGGCGGCCGAGGTGGGAGAAGAAGGGCTGGTGCTTGGAATCACAGGCGGATTTCATACTCCGGCGCTGGCAGAGTATCTCAGGGAACAGACAAAGCTTAAAGAATGGAAGGAACAGGCAAAAAAGGGGGAGGAGGGTATTTACCTGATGCCCTATTCCATGGAGGAGACAGACGCCTGGGGCGGTTATGCCAGCGGTATGCCTTTTCCCGGCTTTTACCAGAGAATATGGGAAAAACTGGAAGAAAATAAAGAGAAGGAACAGCCGCAGAAGGGAGTGTATGAAGGAGCAGTCCTTGATTTCCTGATTGAGACCGGAAGGGACGGGAGAAAAAAGGACGGCGTTCCCACCACCTATGATGAGATCTGTGCTCTGGATCAGGCAAGAGGGCTTGCATCCCTTCGGGATAAGAGAGAGCCCGGAGCCTGGGAATTAAAGGATGCGGTGCTTTCCTCCTTTATTAAGGGCGAGTGCTCCTTATCATCGGATAAGCCACTTCGGATTCTCAAAAAGCATATGACAGGAACCCGGTTGGGAAAGCTCTGCAAGCAGGCTGAGGTACCGCCTCTGATTCAGGATTTTGAAAGGCAGTGCGCCAGGTTCGGCATCCGAAGCCGGTCTGCTATGGAGATCAAGCGGGTACTCACCCCATTTTCCAACGAAAAACACAGGGAAGAGAGCAAATTTTTAAACAGGATGGTATTTCTTCAGACAGAGTTTGCCAGAAAGACAAAGGGACCGGATCTGCGTCTGGGAAGAGACCGGAATATGATGCGGGAAACCTGGATCTGCCGCTTCAGACCCTCCGTAGCAGCAGCCCTTATGGACGTATCGGTCCGGGGGGCAGTGATTGAGGAGGCAGTGACAAGCCTTGTAAGAGAGGAACTTAAGACGGAAAGTGATGCCGGGAAAGCCGCCCTTTTGCTTACCTCTGTGTTTGAAATGGGACTGGATCAGGAGATGGAGCCTGTTTATGAAGCGGTCAGCCGGATCATTCTGGAGGATACCCGGTTTTTTGCAGTGGCAGAGGCATTGTCACGCCTGCGGATGCTGAAAGAGCTTCAGGGGCTTTACCGGGTAAATCTTCCTTTTGAATGGCTGATCGCAGGCTGTTATGAAAAGCTGGTGATCCTTCTTCCCTCCATGGCCCGGATTAAGGATGAGGATCTGGAAAGCGCCATGAAGGCCATGAAGCTTCTCTATCAGACCGGAGGGCAGACAGGCTGCAGCAGGGAGGCGTATTTTGAGGCTTTAGAGCGGATGCGGGAGGATGGAAAGCTCCATCCGGGCCTGGAGGGATGTATTCACGGGATCCTGTTTGGCTGCGGCAGGGAAGAGGCGTATGAAGCGGAGGCTGCGGGCCGGGGATACATTACCGGAACCAGAGAGCAGCTTCTTAAAACGGCTGTTTTTCTCAGAGGCCTTTTTTTCACAGCTAGAGATCTCATTTTTATGGGGCAGGGCATGATTCCCATGCTGGATGCGTTTTTCTCCCAGGTGGAGGATGGGGAATTTTTAGAACTTCTGCCCCAGCTTCGTCTGGCCTTTGGCGCATTTACTCCGGGAGAGTTAAAGAGGGTTGGAAATCTGGCGGCCGGGCTTCACCGGGAAAAAAGTCTGGAAAAAGAAACGTCGCCAGTGTTTCCGGGTGTGTTTGCCTATGGGAAAGAACTGGAAAACTTTGTAAAACTATCCATGGAGGGAGAGCCGGATGAGAGATGAAAAAGAGATACTGAACCGCTGGCGTCTGGCTCTGGGCCGGTATGCCGAAGGGCCCGTGTATTTTTCAGAGGGCAGTCTGCCCTATGGTGAAATGGATCAGGTGCTGGAGTTCCTTTATTCCAGAGAGTACGGGGAAGAACAGGAGATCCGAAAGGACCGCGGGGGAAGCGGCGATCCCTCCAGCCTTACCGTACCCTCCTGGATTGAGAAACTGCGCCGCCTGTTTCCCAAGTCAACCGCAGAGATCATGGAGCGCCATGCTCTGGAAAAGTACAATATGACGGAGCTTTTAACGGATCCTGAGGTATTAAAGCGCATGGAACCCAACAGGGAGCTGTTAAAAATGGTGCTGGAACTGAAATCCATGATGAAGGGGCCGGTTCTTGAAATGGCCCGTGAGGTGGTAAAAAAGGTCGCAGAAGAGCTTACAAAGGAGCTGGAGCAGGAGATACGGCCTGCGCTTACAGGCCGCATGGACCGTTTTTCGGGCAGTCCGGTGCGCTCTATGCGGAATCTGGATATAAAGAAGACCATTCGGATGAATTTAAAGCATTATGATGTGGAAAAGAGGCAGCTTCTGCTGGATCAGGTCTATTTTTACGGCAGGCTGAAACGCCACAGCCCATGGAATGTAATCATCTGTGTTGATGAAAGCGGCTCCATGATGGACAGCGTGATCCACAGTGCCGTGATGGCGGGGATTTTTGCCAGGCTTCCGGTGATGGATGTGAAGCTGGTTATTTTTGATACCAGTGTGGTGGATTTAAGCGGATATGTGGAAGACCCGGTCGAAACGCTTATGAGTATCCAGCTGGGCGGCGGCACGGACATCGGAGGAGCTTTAAGGTATTGTGAAACCCTGATCGAAGCTCCGGCCAGAACCATTGTGGTGCTGGTATCCGATCTTTATGAGGGTGTAAGCCAGGCAAATATGTACGGCGCTGTGAAGGATATTGTGGAAAGCGGGGCCAGACTGGTAGCTCTTACAGCTCTGGATCGTCAGGCAGATCCGGTATATGACAGAAATGCAGCAGAAAAGATGGCGCGGCTGGGGGCTCATGTAGGGGCTATGACTCCGGAGCAGCTGGCAGAATGGATGGGGAAAATCATAGCATGACAGATTGGAAAACCATACTGGCCGGTGCGGATGACGAATATCTGGCCGGTCTCAGCAATAAGGGTACGGTAAAGCGGGCCCATAAGGACAGAGAAACTACTCCCTGTGAGATTTTGGATACAGGGGATCAGGGCATAAATGTAAAGCTTGGAGAGGAAGAGCTTCTGATCGCTCCGGTGCTGGCGGAAAGCCGGTGCAGCTGTCCGTCCAGATCCATATGCAGGCATATTGTGCAGGCTATTTTGGTTCTTAAGGATATGTATGAAGCGGGAGAAGGCGGGATAAAAGAGGAGAAGAAAGAAAAATCCGAAGCTCTGTCTTCAGAGGAGCTTTGGCAGGCCGTTCTGGGGATTGGGAACCAGAAGATCATACGGGCATTAGGGATGAAGAAGCTTGGGGAGGTACTGGGGCAGATCCGGGCAGGGAAAAGGGCAGATATCGCTCGTTCCAGCACGGTTTTGGTGGAGCTTCCGGATTCAGAGTTTCAGGTAAAATTTCTGCTTCCGCTGGAATATTCCTCCTGTACCTGCAAAAAGAAGGAATTTTGCGCTCACAGGGCTGCTGCGGCTTTGTGGTGCCGTATGGAGGCGGGAACTCTGCGTTTGGAGGAATTTGAAAAGGAAGAGGAAGAACCGAAAGCGGATCTGAACCGGATACGGGAAAAGGCCGGTGAGATGAAGGCTGCATTAGAGGATATATTAGCTTCCGGCCTTTCGCGCACTGCCAGTCAGAGTGCCGATACCTTAGAACGGCTGGCAGTGATCAGCCACAATGAAGGACTGGCCTCCTTTGAAGATGCGTTCCGGAGCCTTCAAAATGGATATGAAGTGTATTTTAGCCGTTCATCCTCTGTAAATGCCGCAGGGCTGATGGATGAAAGCGCCCGCCTTTATGAACAGATCTGCCGTTTGAGCCGGGTGAAAACAGACGGGGAGCTTAGGAACCTGGGAGGAGTCTTTCACATGGACTATGAACCGGAAGGAGATATGGAACTGATTGGCATTACGGCGGAGGCCTTTCAGAGCAGAAACGGTTATCAGGGAGAAACGGTATATTTTCTGGAAAAGAATACAAAGAAATGGTATACATATACCAGCGCCCGTCCGGTGTACTATGACAGCCGGGGAAGACGGGGGCAGATGGAAAAGGCAGCCGCTCCCTGGGGATTAAATGTATCCTTAGAGGAACTGGCCGGAACAGAGGTCTGCTTAAAACAGGCAAAAGCCGGAAAAACAGGCCGTCTGTCATCCAGTCAGGATACAAAAGGCATGATAACAGGAAAACACAGCTTCTGCCCGGAGGACGCGGGAAAATGGCTTTATAAAGACTTTGGAGCGCTTTTTAAAGAACAGTATTTTTTGAAAAACAGCTGGTTGAAACGGGAGGAGGAGACGCTGCGGATCGTGTGCGTTCAGGCTGCAGCCTGGGATGCGGCCCGTTTTTCTCAGGCAGAGCAGAAATTTTCCATGGCTGTTTTTGATTCCAATGGGAAAGAACTTTTGACAGAGATGGCATACAGCAGGCGGGAGGACGCGAATATCCGCTATCTGGAGCGGATTGCAGATCAGGTGGAAAAGGGAGAAATTCCCATTCCTGCCATTGCAGGCAAGCTGTACTTAAAAGATGGGAAAATGATCCTTCATCCTCTGGAGATTTTTCAGTGGGGGCAGGAAGCCAGCAAACGGGAAGCGTTTGCAGATGAATGGGTTTCAGATTCACCGCAGGAACGGGAACGGGTACTTAAAATCAATGCCATGGAGCAGATGTACCGCCTTCTGGAAGAGGTCAGCCAGCAGATCGAGGATCTGTACCAGAGCGGGTTTGACGCCGTTCATGACAGCACCCTTGGGATGCTTCGGCAATGGGCGGAACGTGCAGGAGAGAGCGGGCTTGCCTTTCTTGGCATACAGCTTGGGAAGCTGTGCCGGGAGATTGAAAGCTGCCGTCACAGCCTGCATCCCGTTCATGGGGCAGAACTGGAAATTTATGTAAATATAGCGGAATACCTGTGGCTGGCCAGAGGAAAGACGGAGTTTGATCTGGCAGAAGCCTACTATACACAGTGATAGACGATACAGCAAAAATCCGGTAAAAAGGAGGAGAAGGCGTATGATACAGCCAAAGAGAACATATGGGGATAAAATAATGGAAACTCTGGAAAAAATCGGTCTGTCTGAACAGGAACGGGAGAAGATTTTTTCCTATGTATCAGGCGAACGGGGAGAGGAAGCCTTACAGGGCTTAACGGCAAGGGACTTTTACCAGCTTGCCGAGACGCAGCTGGAGGCTGCGGCAGCGCTGTTTAGCCATTTCTGCGACCGGCATCCAGAGGAAGCAAAAAAAATGCTCCGGGTGCTTTTTACACTGGGACAGTCAACCTGCGGCGCGCTGGAACGGGGGAATTATGCATGGCGTTACAGCTTTATGAGAGAGGGGAAGGACTTCTGGGGACTGAAGCCGGAAGAGTGGCTTTCGGTTGTGGCAGAGACCGCGGGCAGAAACAATGATACACGTTTCAGCTATCTGATGGATCAGATGATAAAACAGACTAAGACTCCGGAATACCTGCTGTCAGCCATGAAGTATTGCATCGGGGATATGGCTAATGGCAGGCTGATCCTTCTTTCCCTCTATTTTCTCCGGAAATACCCGGATAAAAAGCTGGAAGAACCCAAAGAGGGGGCTGCGGGTGCAAAGGGTATTTTGAACCGGCTTGTTTCAGCGTTTGGAAATGGAAACGGGCTTTCCGGTGAAGACGCGGAGCTTATGAGGCAATATGAAACGATTGTATGCAACACCATTGAAGACTCGCTGCCGTCCTCTGTTTCCAAGGCGAGCCGGTTTCAGATCGCCCGTGCGCTAAAGGAAGGATCCATGACGGATGAGATCCGTTCTCTGGCAGGTCCTCTGGCCCAGAATAATCTTATTACATGGCTCATATGCGGAACCGCTTTTATGAATATGGCCCTGTCCCCCTGTCTGATGCGCACAGTGGATCTGTATCTGGCTTCTGATATGAACTGCTGCCTTCCTATTATGGAGCAGCTGGATTTCCGCAGGGATCTTCACGAACGGGGAGGAAGCTTTGATGAGCTGTTCCATCTGGACAGCAAGTCCTACATTTCCTGGGCAGCCATCAGAAAGCAGGGGAAGATTCTTTGCAGCCAGCTTAAAAAGAATAAGGAGCTGTATCTGGAATGCCTAAATGAGGCAGATCTGGAGCAGATGAATTACATGATGAATGTGGTTCGCAGCGCAGATCCTAAGCTTTATAAAACCCTTCAGTCCTCTGCCGGCATGCGCAGAAGAGATGCGGTTATAAAGGTACTGACAGAGGAAAAAGGCCCGGAAACCCAGACGTTAATTGATTACCTGTATGGACGGGTTCCTTTCAGCGCTCTGTATCCATATGAGGAACAGATGGCAAAAAACAGCCATTTTTACAGGGGCTATAGACTGCGTAATCTGCTGGACGGCTTTCCTGCTAAGGATGAGGACCGGGAATTTTTTAACCGCTGCCAGGCCTGTACCTTTCTTCGGCAGGAGGGGTACTTTATGTCCTCGGGAAAAAATCCGTTCTACCAGCCGAAGGAAGAAGCCTTTGCAGGATTTTTTAAAGACATGGAAGAAGCGGGAATGGATGAGGCGCATCTGTTAAAGACTTTTATCCTGAATGTAAAATCCTTATACCTTGATTCGGATAAGGAACGCTGCTTTGAGCTGGCAGCCAGAAGAGTATTTCTGTATAAGCTCAGAGCCAATCCGGAAGCAGTGATGGAAGTATTTCGTGAGTCTGAGGCAGAAGGCCGCCGTCTGGGGCTTATGACCATGGCTCTGATGGCAAAAGAGTACAAAAAAGAAATTCTTTCCTATGCAAAGGATACGGCTAAATCCGTCCGGGAGGAGCTTTTAAAAATTTTAGAGGAGCAGAAGGACTGGAAGGATGATATACTTGTTCTTTTAAGCGATAAAAAGGCAGGCCCCAGGGAAGCTGCGGTATATGTTTTGGATGCATGGAATGACGTTTCCGACCGCCCGGCTCTTGAGGCAGCTCTTGAAAAGGAAAAAAATGCCAAGGTGCGCCGGCTTTTAACCCAGGTGCTGGGGGTAAAGGAGGAAGAAAATGAAAGCCCCTCCGGCGTTTTAAAGAGGGAGGATCTGGTAAAAGCCCTTCATAAAGGAGGAAAGAGCCGCACGCTGTCCTGGGCCTTTCAGACTCCTTTCCCGGCGGTTCATTTTGAAAACGGGGAGGAGGCGTCCGTTGAATACCTTCAGGCCATTCTCCTGTGTTATGCCGGAGCAGGAACCAGTCCGGGCGTAAATAAAGACGCTGAATTTCTGGCCGGAGACCTTAAGAAAGAGGAGTTTTCTCTTTATGTAAATGAACTCTTTGACCGTTTTATGGAGCAGGGCGCAGAAGCAAAGAAGAAATGGGTTCTTTATGCAGCGTCCATCCACGGAGGCAATTTGATGGTTAAAAAGCTGTACCGTCAGATCCAGGAATGGCCGGCAAATGCCAGAGGCGCCATGGCCTGTGAGGCGGTTAACGCACTGGCCTTAAGCCCTGTTTCAGAGGCGCTTTTAAAGGTAGACGGCATTGCGTCAAAATTCAAGTTCCGTCAGGTGAAGGCTGCGGCTGCCAAAGCGCTGGAATTTGCCGCCGGACAGCTTGGGATTACTAGAGAGGAGCTTTCAGACCGGATTGTGCCGGATCTCGGTTTTAATGAGCGGATGGAGCGTGTTTTTGACTATGGAGCAAGATCCTTTACCGTGTCCATTACCCCGGAGCTTGAAATTCAGGTTCGGGACCAGGAGGGCAGAAAGCTTAAAAATATGCCTGCTCCGGGCAAGCGGGATGAGGAAGATAAGGCGTCAAGGGCTTACGAGGAGTTTAAGGCTATGAAAAAGCAGTTAAAAACCGTGGCTGCCAGCCAGAAGCAGAGGCTGGAGCTGGCCCTGTCATCCGGACGTATGTGGAAGAAGGAGGACTGGGTGGAGCTGTTTACGAAAAAGCCGGTGATGCACCCCTTTGCCATTGGCCTGATCTGGGGTATATATAAGGAAGAAACACTTACAGGCAGCTTCCGGTATATGGAGGACGGCTCCTTTAATACGGTGGATGAAGAGGAGCTGGAGCTGCCTGAGGATGCAGTAATCGGCCTGATCCATCCCATTGAGCTTTCAAAGGAAGAGAGGGACGCATGGAAGGAGCAGCTGGAGGATTATGAAATCATTCAGCCTGTGGAACAGCTGGACCGCACTGTGTACCTCATTTCCGAAGAAGAAGTGGGGCAGAAGGCAGTGGAGCGCTTTGAAGGAGTAATCCTTAACGATCTGTCTCTCATCGGAAAAATGCAGTCTCTTGGCTGGTATACGGGTTCTGTTCAGGATGCGGGCTGTTTTTATACCTTTTACCGGGAAGACGGGAAGCTGGGAGCGGAGCTTCATTTTTCAGGAACCTATATCGGAGGACAGAACGAGGAGGTAACAATAGAAGACGTCCGTTTCTATCCGGCCGGAACCATAGAGAGGGGAAGCTATGTCTATGATGAGGCAGATGATAAAAAGGCGCTTCTTCTGGAGCAGGTTCCGCCCAGATATTTCAGCGAGATCATTTTGCAGCTTTCAAAGGTCACAGCCTCTAAAAAAGAGCAGTGAAATACTTTGGTAATACTTCCATAATATTTCATTTATAATAAGTAACAGTAAATTCACAAATAGAAAAAATCAAAGGAAAAAAATATAAAAAGCGGTTCCATTTTAAATAAAGTATGCTATACTACAAGCTGTAATTAATGCAAAAGTATTTTGAACAAGGTGTGAGAAAAATGAATCAGTTAGAAAACAACAGCAGGAACCGCAGCGCTTCGCCGGGCAGAAGCCGGGCAAAGGGCGCAGACAGAGGACGTAGTGCTTCCGGGAGAGCATCATCCAGAGGTACCTCTTCCAGAAATACAGGACACGGCGGCTCACGCAGCAGTTCCTCTTACCGCTCCGGCCAGGCAGGAAGGATGAACGCCATGCAGAATGTAAGGCGGAACAGCCGCCGCCACAGAAGAAAGGGGCCGGATTATAAATGGATTGCCATTGGAGGCGTGATCCTGATCGTAGTGATTACCTGCATTGCTATGGCGTTAAATGGAAAGAACTCTGATGAGACGGGAGTGCAGGCAACAACAGAGGCAGTGACAGAAACCGAGATGAAAAAAGAGGTGTCCGTAGACGGCATTTCCATCACCGGCCTTTCCAAATCTCAGGCCAGAGAGGTGCTGTTAAAAGAATTTCCATGGAGCATGACCGTTTCTTATGATTCTGAAGTTTATGAGGTAAATGACCTGATGGCCGGAAAAATCGATTCTCTTTTAAATGAGATCTACAGCGGAGAGCCTCAGGAAAGCTACACGCTGGATACGGCCGGATTAGAAGAGCAGATCAAAGCGGAGGCAGCAGCCTGCGCGGCGAAGTGGGATAAGAAGGCAAAAAATGGTTCCATCGACAGCTTTAATGCAGAAACAGGGAAGTTCGTTTTCGCAGGAGAGGAGAATGGCTTTGCCATTGATCAGGAAAAGCTGATCGATGATGTCACACAGGCTCTGGCTGCAAAGGACTTTGATGCCAAAATTGAGGCATCCGGCAGCACGGTGGCACCTGAGATTACGGCGGCCAGCGCAAAGGAGCAGTATAAGACCATTGGTTCCTTTACTACAAATACCACATCCAATAAAAACAGAAATACGAATGTCCGTCTGGCGGCAGAAGCTATTAACGGCACCGTTATCAAGCCGGGCCATGAGTTCTCCTTTAACGAAACTGTAGGCCAGCGTACAGAGGCTAAGGGTTATAAGGGTGCGGCTGCCTATAATAACGGTGAGGTTGTTCAGGAAATCGGCGGAGGCGTATGCCAGGTTTCAACTACTCTGTACAATGCGGTATTTAAAGCGGGCTTAAAGATCAGCTATCGCCGTTCCCATACCTTTGAGCCAAATTATGTAACTCCGGGACGAGATGCTACTGTAAGTTATGAGCAGCCTGATTTTAAATTCATCAATACCTCAAGCACAGCGATCGGCCTGCGGGCAAGCTATGCGGATCAGAAGATGACGGTATCTGTATATGGTATCCCGATTCTGGAGGACGGCATCACCTGGGATCTGGAGTCTAAAAAGGTAGAAGACCTTGGTGTGCCGGAACCGGAATATGTAGAAGATCAGACTCTGGATCCGGGAGTGGAAAAGACCACAAGCAAGGGAAGCTCCGGAAGCCGCTGGGAAACCTATAAGGTTGTCTATAAGGACGGCAAGGAGATTTCCAGAGAACTGGATCATAAAACAACGTATAAGGGCCACAAACCGGTAGTCCACCGCAATACCAGCGGTGTGGTATTAAATCCGGAGGAAACCACCACGCAGGCAACAACGGTTACGCCGACAGTGGACGGAATGCCGGAGGGATATACCGGCCCTGCTGAGACGACCCAGTCCCAGCCTGGGTCAGGTACGGCTTCCTCTGCTCCGGCAGAAGGGCCGGGATCAGCTTCTACAGAGCCGTCTTCCGTACCTGTGGCCCCTGCTCCGTCAGAGGACGCGCCTTCCGGTTCACAGGGCGGGCCGGGAGCCGGAGCCGTGGTTGTTCCCGTAAAGCCGGAATAGCGGTTTGAATTTTTAAAAATTTTAAGAAAGAAGCAGTCCGTAAAATCCCCAAATGGAAATTTTACGGCTGCTTCTTTTTCGCTATTTCTGGCTGTCAGAGGATTTATGCATAAATTATACTGTATACATTGTATTTTTTGCAGTAATAGCAATTAAGCATTTGCAATTTGTTAAAGAATTGTTTATAATAATATACAGGTCAGTCCGCTAAAGGCTATGTGCCGTCGGGCGGACTTACATGTATACTATCATATACATATTTCACTAATTGCAGGAGGAAATCAAAATGGCAAGAAAAATGAAAACCATGGATGGTAACCATGCAGCAGCTCATGCTTCATATGCATTTACTGATGTAGCGGCTATCTATCCGATTACCCCATCTTCACCTATGGCTGAAGCTACAGATGAGTGGGCAACAGACGGAAGAACCAATATTTTTGGTCATGAAGTTCAGATCACAGAGATGCAGTCTGAGGCTGGTGCAGCAGGTGCTGTACACGGTTCTCTGGCAGCAGGTGCGCTGACCACCACCTATACTGCTTCCCAGGGTCTGTTACTGATGATCCCTAACCTTTACAAGATCGCAGGCGAGCAGCTGCCAGGCGTATTTAACGTATCTGCCCGTGCACTGGCAAGCCATGCATTATCTATTTTCGGTGACCATTCCGACGTTTATGCCTGTCGTCAGACAGGATGCGCTATGCTGTGTGAGTCCAGCGTACAGGAAGTTATGGACTTAACTCCAGTTGCTCATCTGGCAGCAATCAAGGGCAAAGTTCCTTTCATCAACTTCTTTGACGGTTTCCGTACATCTCACGAGATCCAGAAGATCGAGACCTGGGATTACGAGGACCTGAAGGATATGGCTGATATGGATGCGATTGCAGCATTCCGTAAGAACGCTCTGAATCCAAATCATCCATGCCAGAGAGGTTCTGCTCAGAACCCTGATATTTTCTTCCAGGCAAGAGAGGCATGTAACCCCTACTACGATGCACTTCCTGCAATTGTTCAGGAGTACATGGACAAGGTTAACGCTAAGATCGGTACAGATTACAAGCTGTTCAATTACTACGGCGCTGCTGATGCAGAGCATGTGATTGTTGCTATGGGTTCTGTAAATGATACCATCGAGGAGACCATTGATTACCTGGTTGCACAGGGCAAGAAGGTTGGTGTTGTTAAAGTTCGTCTGTACAGACCATTCTGCGCACAGGCACTGATCGATACCATTCCTGAGTCTGTAAAGACCATCACTGTATTAGACAGAACAAAAGAGCCAGGCGCTATGGGCGAGCCTCTGTATCTGGATGTTGTTGCAGCTCTTAAGGGCAGCAAGTTTGACCAGATCAAGATCCAGACCGGACGTTACGGCTTAGGTTCCAAGGATACCACACCTGCTCAGATCGTAGCAGTATTTGAGAATGAGACAAAGAGCCCATTCACGATCGGTATCGTGGATGACGTTACAAATCTGTCTCTGGAGATTGGCGCTCCTTTAGTTACTACTCCAGAGGGAACAACCAACTGTAAGTTCTGGGGTCTTGGCGCTGACGGTACGGTAGGTGCTAACAAGAACTCCATCAAGATCATCGGTGATAACACTGATATGTACGCTCAGGCATACTTTGATTACGACTCCAAGAAGTCCGGCGGTGTTACCATGTCTCATCTGCGTTTCGGACACAGCCGCATCAAGTCTACCTACCTGATCCGTCAGGCTAACTTCGTTGCCTGCCACAATCCTTCTTATGTACGCAAGTACAACATGGTTCAGGAGCTGGTTGACGGCGGTACCTTCCTGTTAAACTGCCCATGGGATATGGAAGGTCTTGAGAAGCATCTGCCAGGACAGGTTAAGAAGTTCATCGCTGATCATAAGATCAACTTCTACACCATCGACGGTGTTAAGATCGGTATCGAGACCGGCATGGGCCCGACCCGTATCAATACTATCCTTCAGTCCGCATTCTTCGAGCTGACAGGCATCATTCCTGCTGAGAAGGCAAATGAACTGATGAAGGCAGCTGCAAAGGCAACCTACGGCCGCAAGGGCGAGGACGTTGTTATGAAGAACTGGGCAGCAATCGATGCCGGCGCTAAGGGCGTTCACAAGGTAGAGGTTCCTGCAAGCTGGTCTCAGTGCGAGGACGAAGGCCTTGATTATAAGGTAGTTACCGAGGGACGTAAGGAAGTTGTTGACTTCGTAAACAACATTCAGACCAAGGTAAGCGCTCAGGAAGGAAACTCCCTGCCTGTATCCGCATTCAAGGATTATGTAGACGGTACTACACCATCTGGTTCTTCCGCATACGAGAAGCGTGGTATTGCAGTAAATGTTCCTGTATGGAATGTTGACAACTGTATCCAGTGTAACTTCTGTTCCTATGTATGTCCTCACGCTGTTATCCGTCCGGTAGCTATGACAGCTGATGAAGCTGCTAACGCTCCTGCAGATATGAAGATGAAGGATATGACCGGTATGCCAGGCTACAAGTTTGCCATGACCATCTCTGCACTTGACTGTACAGGATGTGGCTCCTGTGCAAATGTCTGCCCAGGCATGAAGGGCAACAAGGCTCTGGAGATGAAGCCTCTGGAAGAGAGCCTCAGCGAGCAGGCTATCTTTGACTTTGGCCAGACTGTATCCATCAAGGATGAGGTTGTTGCAAAGTTCAAAGAGAACACTGTTAAGGGAAGCCAGTTCAAGCAGCCTCTGCTTGAGTTCTCCGGCGCATGTGCAGGCTGTGGCGAGACTCCTTACGCTAAGCTGATCACCCAGCTGTTTGGTGATAGAATGTACATTGCAAACGCAACAGGATGTTCCTCTATCTGGGGCAACTCCTCACCTTCTACACCATACACCATGAACGCTAAGGGACAGGGTCCTGCATGGGATAACTCCCTGTTTGAGGACAATGCTGAGTTCGGTTATGGTATGTTACTGGCTCAGAACGCAATCAGAGACGGCTTAAAGGCTAAGGTTGAGAGCGTTATGGCAAATGAGAACGCAACTGACGATATCAAGGCAGCCTGCAAGGAGTGGTTAGATACCTATGGCATCGGCGCTCTGAACGGTTCTGCAACCGATCGTCTGGTTGCTGCATTATCCGGCGTTGACTGCCCGGTTTGCAAGGACATCGTAGCTAACAAGGATTTCCTGGCTAAGAAGTCTCAGTGGATCTTCGGCGGTGACGGATGGGCTTACGATATCGGCTTCGGCGGCGTAGACCACGTTCTGGCTTCCGGTAAGGATATCAACATCATGGTATACGATACCGAGGTTTACTCCAATACAGGCGGACAGGCTTCCAAGGCTACCAAGACCGGTGCAGTTGCTCAGTTCGCAGCTGGCGGTAAGGAGACCAAGAAGAAGGATCTGGCTGGCATCGCTATGAGCTACGGCTATGTATACGTTGCACAGATCTGTATGGGCGGCGACATGCAGCAGACCGTTAAGGCACTGGCTGAGGCTGAGGCATATCCGGGACCATCTCTGATCATTGCATATGCTCCATGTATCAACCATGGTATCAAGAAGGGCATGAACAAGGCTCAGACTGAGGAGAAGCTGGCATTAGAGTGTGGCTACTGGAATAACTTCCGTTACAATCCTGCAGCAGAGAAGAAGTTCACTCTGGATTCCAAGGCTCCTAAGATGGAAGGCTATCAGGACTTCTTAAAGGGCGAGGTTCGTTACCTGTCTCTGACCATGAAGAATCCTGAGAGAGCAGCAGAGCTGTTCGCACGCAACGAGCAGGAGGCTAAGGAGCGCTTTGAGCACTTATCCAAGCTGGTTGCTCTGTATGGAAATGAATAATTTCTACAGTGAAAATGTATATTAAATGATAGAAGCTCCCCGGAAGGCGAAAACCTTTCGGGGAGCTTGTGTCTTGGAAACCTTTTGAGAAAAGTTTGGAAAATACTTGATTTATTCTGCCGGATATGGTATTATCAACGAGTCGACGCCAGTTGATATAAATATGTTCCAATGGGGGTATAGCTCAGTTGGGAGAGCGCTTGCATGGCATGCAAGAGGTCATGGGTTCGAATCCCACTATCTCCATTAAAAAAAGTCCTGTATTACAGGACTTTTTTTAATGCGTGCTGCATTTCGTGTTGCATACTCTATTCGGAAAATCGTCTACCACGCCAGTATTTCATATCCATCCTCTGTGATCAGCACCTGGATTTCCCATTGGGCGGAGGGCAGTCCGTCATCCGTATATACCGTCCAGTCGTTGTCCGCATCCACAAATACATCCGGCCGTCCCATATTTACCATGGGTTCAATGGTAAAGCACATTCCGGGAACCATGAGCATTTCTGTACCTTTTTTGGACACATAGCTTACCCAGGGTTCTTCATGGAATTCCAGTCCCACGCCGTGACCGCCGATTTCACGGACAATGCTGCAGCCGTTTTCTTTGGCAAAATTATGGATTGCCTGCCCCATATCACCTAAAAATCCCCAGGGACGTACTTCTGTCAAACCAATCTCCAGACATTGTTTTGCTGTATCTACCAATCGTTTTTTCTCCGGAGAAACCGCTCCGATGCAGAACATACGGGAGGAATCAGAAAAATAACCATTATAGATAGTAGAGACGTCTATGTTTATAATATCGCCTTCTTTCAGAATGTCATTTTCGGATGGAATGCCGTGGCATACCTGGTCATTGACAGAGGTGCAGACGCTTCTGGGAAAGCCGTTATAGCCCAGAGGCGCGGGAATGCCTCCTAAACGGGTGGTCTGTTCATAGACCCACAGATCGATCTGGGCAGTAGTGATGCCGGGGCCGATATGTGCAGCTACATAATCAAGAACGGCTACATTGATCCGGGCACTCTCTTTTATGCCACGGATCTGTTCGGGTGTTTTTAATAAGGCTCTGGTGGGGACGATGGCGCCCTGACGACGGAACTGGGTCAGCTTTTCTTCCAGCTCCATGTGACAGTCTTTGTATTTTTTACCGCTGCCGCACCAGCAGGGATCATTTCTTCCAATCTTCTGCATTACAAAGAAACCTCCTTATACGTTAAGCTTCTTAAAGTATAGCACAGGAAAAAACAGAAGGCTATTGTAAAATGTTCAGAGTTTAACCGTTTAATGTAGTTTATCTTCAGGAGGTATGTACGCGGCAATTTCACCCACCTGGCAGTTCAGAATATGGCACAGATCGTCAATGGTGATTGTGCTTAAGGGTTTATCCTTTCGCAGACGGTCAATGGTAGCACTGGAAATTTGATGTTTATGGATTAGGGTATAGGTGGTTTCGGGTGACTTTTTCAGGGTTTCCCAGAATGGCTTATAAGTAATCATAAATATTCCTCCTTATCAGAAGTATAAAATTAACAGCCTCTACTATATAAAACGGATGAAGGAGAGAAATTCCCCGTCTGTCAGAAAAAAATTTAAAACTTGCATTTTTGCGGAAAAACGGTATAATGTGAGTCGGATCCAGATGTGGTCCTTAGGAGGAAAAGAGGATTATGAAACTGAAAAAAGGATTGGAATGCTTTGCCTGGGTGATTCTGGCAGCAGTGCTGATTCTTGTAAATGCGGCAGCGGCGAATGCAGATGAATTTTCCGGTCAGGAATATTTAGCTGCAGGAAAAGACGCGGCAGCTTCTTTACAGTAAGGAATGCAGAAGCATACCTTTTCAGACCCAGGTGTACGCCCCGCAGCTTTGCAGACAGCATAGCAGCGGGGCGTTTTTATCTGTCCGGACAAAATTCCGTTGATTCTAAAATGAGATATGGTATACTAAAAAGATAAACACAGAGTTCGGCATAGGCCGGGCGGAAATGAGGTAGATGCATTTTGCAGCAGAGAGAGTGTATGCCTGTGCCGGGAGCATTTTACAGGCATTTTAAAAATAAACTGTATCAGGTCATAGCAGTGGCTGTTCATTCAGAAACAGGAGAGCCTATGGTGGTGTATCAGGCACTGTATGGAACGTTTGGTATGTATGTCCGCCCTCTGGAGATGTTTATGAGTCCGGTAGACCGGGAAAAATATCCGGATGCGGATCAGGAATACCGTTTTGAGCGTGTATGGCCGGAGAATGATCCTGTAAGAACTGCCTGGCAGGAAAGGGAACAGGGGGAGACGGATAAGGAAGAGGAACTTCCAGGCCCCTGGCTGGAGCGTTTTTTGGATGCGCTGCGCCCTGAGGATAAGTTAGCTGTTTTGAAACAGATGGAAGGAAAGGCAACCAAACGGGAGCTGGATTGTATGTTTATGGCTATGGATTTAAAACCGGAGCCGGAAATGCCTGTGGAGGAGCAGATTCAGGCGCTCCGCCGCTATGTACAGCTTCTGCGCCGCTATGACGGCACACGGCTGCGCTGAACAGGAGGGTTTTGATGTTTGATCTGGAAGAGGAATTAAAAAAACTCCCTGCCAGTCCGGGCGTTTATCTGATGCACAATGACAGGGATGAGATCATCTATGTGGGAAAGGCAGTCAGCTTAAAAAACCGGGTGCGCCAGTATTTTCAGAGCAGCCGGAATAAGACTGCCAAGATCGAACAGATGGTTTCCCATATTGCCTGGTTTGAGTACATTCTAACCGATTCAGAGCTGGAAGCGCTGGTATTGGAATGCAATCTGATCAAGGAGCATCGCCCCAGATACAATACCATGTTAAAGGATGATAAGACATATCCTTACATCAAGGCTACGGTGGGTGAGGATTTCCCAAGACTTTTATTTTCAAGGGATATGAAAAAGGATGGGCGCAGCCGGTATTTTGGCCCATATACCAGCGCCGGGGCAGTCAAGGATACGCTGGATTTGATCCATAAGCTGTACCGGATCCGCACCTGCAGCCGGAATCTGCCGAAGGATACGGGAAAGGAGAGGCCCTGCTTAAATTACCACATCAAGCAGTGTGATGCTCCCTGTCAGGGGTATATTTCAAAGGAGGATTATCAGAAGTCCTTTGGACAGGCGCTTGATTTTTTAGGAGGCCATTACGAGCCTCTTCTGCGTTCCCTGAAGGAGAAAATGGAGCAGGCGTCGGAGCAAATGGAGTTTGAAAAGGCCATTGAATACCGGGAGCTGTTAAACAGTGTAAAGCAGGTGGCACAGAAGCAGAAAATTACCAGCAGCAGCATGGAGGACCGTGATATTGTGGCTCTGGCAAGAGACGAAAGGGACGCTGTGGTACAGGTATTTTTTATCAGGGAAGGAAAGCTGATCGGAAGGGATCATTTTCATTTGTCAGCAGGAGCGGCAGAGAGCGAGGAGGAGATTTTGGACGGCTTTGTAAAGCAGTTTTATGCAGGAACGCCGTTTATCCCAAGGGAGCTTTGGCTTCAGTATCCCATTACAGACAGCGAGGTTATCAGCCAGTGGCTGACCGCGAAAAGGGGACAGAAGGTAAGGCTGGTGGTGCCCCAGAAGGGGGAGAAGGAAAGGCTGGTGGAGCTGGCGGCAAGAAATGCGGCTCTGGTTCTGTCTCAGGATAAGGAACGGATCAAAAAGGAAGAACTGCGTACCATAGGAGCCATGAACCAGATTGGAGCGCTCATTGGGATCGGTGCAGTGCGCCGGGTGGAGGCCTTTGACATTTCCAATACAAGCGGCGTGGAGTCGGTAGGTTCTATGGTAGTTTATGAGGACGGAAAGCCAAAGCGCAGTGACTACAGGAAATTTAAGATCCGCACCGTCCAGGGGCCAAATGACTATGCCTCCATGGAAGAGGTTTTAACCAGACGGTTTTCTCATGGAATGGAGGAGGCAAAGAACCTCAGAGCGGAGGGAAAGGAACTTTCTTTTGGAAGCTTTACCCGTTTTCCGGATCTGATCATGATGGACGGCGGAAGAGGACAGGTCAATATTGCCCTTGGAGTTCTTGAACAGATGGGCCTTTCCATTCCGGTATGCGGCATGGTAAAGGATGATTTTCACCGCACCAGAGGCCTGTATTTCAACAATAAAGAGGTGCCTATTGACCGGCACAGCGAGGGCTTCCGGCTTATTACGCGGATTCAGGATGAAGCCCACCGGTTTGCCATTGAATATCACCGAAGCCTTCGGGGAAAAGGGCAGGTAAGATCGGTACTGGATGAAATCCCGGGCATCGGCCCTGCCAGACGGAAGGCGCTGATGCGCCAGTTTAAGGATATCGAGGCCATAAGAAATGCAGACATCCAGGAGCTGGCCCAGACGCCTCAGATGAATCAGAAGGCCGCAGAGGCCGTTTACCATTTTTTTCGTAAAACAGGGGGGCATTCGTTCTGCGGCGGAATGTGCGCGGATGTAAAAACACATGACAATCAGTGAAACTTGTGATAGTATATATGTTAACCAGATAGCCTTTCCGCGTCCATGTGCGGAGAGCAGACACAAGGGGGTAATTATACCATGCATGGAGTAACCATCAGTGAGCTTATTGAGAAAATGAAACTGCGCAACACCACACCGGAGATTGATACGGATAAGATCGTACTGACCCATCCAGATGTAAACCGTCCTGCGCTGCAGCTTACCGGATTTTTCGATCATTTTGACAGAGAGCGCGTACAGATCATAGGATACGTGGAGCAGGCATATATCAATACCATGGACAGAGAAGTGAAGCGTCAGATGTATGATAAACTGACCTCCAGCCAGATTCCCTGCCTTGTATTCAGCCGGGGACAGAATCCCGATGATGATCTGCTGGAATACTGCAATTATTACGGTGTTCCCTGTCTTGTATCAGATAAGACAACCTCATCCCTGATGGCAGAGGTCATCCGCTGGCTCAATGTGAAGCTGGCTCCCTGCATCAGCATCCACGGAGTGCTTCTTGACGTATTCGGTGAAGGTGTGCTGATCATGGGAGAGAGCGGGATCGGAAAGAGTGAGGCGGCGCTGGAGCTGTTAAAGAGGGGACACCGCCTTGTGACGGATGATGTGGTGGAGATCCGCCGTGTCAGCGACGATACCCTGATCGGAAGTGCGCCGGATATTACCCGGCATTTTATTGAGCTTCGTGGTATCGGGATCATTGATGTAAAGACTCTGTACGGTGTTGAGAGTGTAAAGGATACACAGTCGATCGATATGGTGATCAAGCTGGAGGACTGGAACCGGGATAAGGAGTATGACCGCCTGGGCCTGGAAGATCAGTATACGGAATTTCTGGGCAATCAGGTTGTGTGCCACACCATTCCCATCCGTCCCGGACGAAATCTTGCCATAATCGTAGAGTCGGCGGCTGTAAACCACCGCCAGAAGAAGATGGGCTACAATGCGGCTCAGGAGCTGTATAACCGTGTACAGGCAAATTTAAAAAACGGGATGAATGACTGATATTCAGACCGGAGAAAGGAAACAGATGGAGCTTAAAGAAAAACTGCAGGCTCTTTTGGAGCTGGAGGGCTTTCCGTGCCGTTTTATGGAGCCTATGAGCAGCCACACCACCTTTCGGATCGGAGGTCCCGCAGCGGCTTATGTATGTCCGTCCGGAGAGACAGAGCTTAAAACGGTCCTCTCTTTCTGCAGAAGGGAGAAGCTTCCGTTTTTCATTCTGGGAAATGGAAGCAACCTGCTGGTCAGTGATGCAGGATATGAGGGAGTGGTTATTTCCACGACAGAGGGGCTGACGCGTCTTGAGGCAGAAGGAGAGAGGATTTTTGCATCATCCGGACAGCTTTTAAGCCGAACGGCGAAAAGAGCTTTAAAGGAGGGGCTTACAGGTCTTGAATTTGCGGCCGGGATTCCGGGAACCATAGGAGGCGCTCTGGTGATGAATGCCGGGGCCTATGGGTCAGAGATAAAGGATGTACTGGAGTATGCCAGAGTTATGACGCCGGAGGGAGAAATCCTTACTCTTGGGCCAAAGGAGCTTAAGATGGATTACCGCACCAGCTGTATCCCTGCTATGGGTTATACCGTGCTGGACGCCTGCTTTCGCCTGAAAAAAGGAAATCGGGATGAGATTGAGGCGTATATGAATGAACTGTCTTTAAAACGCAGGGAAAAGCAGCCTCTTCAGTATCCGAGTGCGGGCAGTACCTTTAAACGGCCAAAAGGGCATTTTGCGGCCAGACTCATTGAGGATGCCGGATTAAAAGGCTTTACCGTCGGCGGCGCGCAGGTGTCCCAAAAGCACAGCGGCTTTGTGATTAACAGGGGCGATGCCACAGCGGCAGATGTGATGGAACTCTGCCGTCAGATTCGGGAGCGGGTAAAGACACAGTTTGATGTGGAGCTGGAAATGGAAGTAAAGACACTGGGGAAATTTTAAGGTGGATTACGATAAAGAGTACGAGGTGAACTGACAGATGAAGCTTGTAATTGTCACCGGAATGTCTGGGGCCGGAAAAACCATTGCTTTAAAAATGTTGGAGGATCTGGGGTTTTACTGTGTGGACAATCTGCCTATCTCCCTGGCAGATAAATTCGTGCAGCTGGTATCGGACGGAGGAACTGTGCAGAAGGCGGCTCTGGGGATCGATATCCGCAGCGGGGAGGGTCTAAAAGATCTGGAAGGCGTTATCGAAAAGTGGCGCAGAGAACAGATAGATGTACAGATCATTTTTCTGGATGCGAGCAATACCGCTTTGATCAAACGCTATAAGGAAACAAGACGTTCCCATCCTCTGGCCGGAAAGGGACGGCTGGAAACAGGCATTGAAAAGGAACGGGCCAGAGTGGCGTTTTTAAAGAAGGAATCGGATTTTATTATTGATACCAGCATGCTTTTGACAAAGGAACTGCGTCAGGAGCTGGAAAAGATATTTTTAAAGGAAGAAAGCTTTAAAAATATGTTTGTTACCGTTATGTCCTTTGGCTTTAAGTATGGTATTCCTGAGGATGCAGATCTGGTCTTTGATGTGCGTTTCCTCCCGAACCCTTACTATGTGGAGGAGCTGCGTCCCCTGACCGGAGAAAACCAGTCTGTGAGAGATTATGTGATGCAGGGGAATACAGCAGAGACGTTTATAGAGAAGCTGAATGACATGATGGATTTCCTTCTTCCCAATTATATCAATGAAGGGAAAAATCAGCTGGTTATCGCTGTCGGATGCACCGGGGGAAAGCACCGGTCTGTCACCATTGCAAAGGCTCTGTATGACCATTTGAAGAGCCACGGAGAATATGGGATCCGCATGGATCACAGAGATATTGATAAGGATAGTAAACGATAACAGGGAAAGTTAAGAGGGAGCAATGTCATTTTCTTCCAAAGTAAAGGAGGAACTGTCCAGACAGTGGTCTCCGGCAAGGCACTGCCAGATCGCAGAAACAGCGGCTGTTTTAAGCCTCTGCGGCCGGGTAAAGATATCGGCCTCCGATCACTATGCCATTGAGATCCATACAGAAAATCTGGCAGTTGCAAGAAAATACTTTACATTATTGAAAAAAACATTTAATATAAATACGGATGTTTTAATCCGCCGGGGCCAGATGCCGGGGCGGAGTCGAACATATATGGTAGCAGTGAGAGAGCATGAGGATGCGCTCCGGGTTCTTCAGGCGTCCAAACTTTTGGATTCTTATGGAGAAATTGCGGAGGATCTGTCGCTGATACATAACGTTGTGGTGCAGAATGTCTGCTGTAAGCGGGCGTTTATTCGCGGGGCCTTCCTTTCGGCGGGTTCCATCAGTGATCCGGAAAAGTTCTACCATTTTGAGATCACCTGTGCATCCATGCGGAAGGCAAAGCAGCTTCAGGGGCTGATGGCTTCATTTGATATTGAGGCCAGGATCGTTCTGCGCAAACGCTATTTTGTAGTGTATGTAAAGGAGGGAAGCCAGATCGCAGAGCTGCTTCAGATCATGGAGGCGCCGGTGGCGCTTATGGAGCTGGAAAATATCCGGATCGTAAAGGAGATGCGAAACAGCGTAAACCGTCAGGTAAACTGCGAGACTGCCAATATCAATAAAACGGTTTCGGCAGCCGTAAAGCAAATGGAGGATATCCGGTATATTCAGGATACCATAGGACTTGAGTCCCTTCCGGAGAACCTTCAGGAAATGGCAAGAGTGAGGCTGGAACGGCCGGAGGCGACACTTAAGGAGCTGGGGGAAGCTCTGGAGCCGCCGGTGGGAAAGTCAGGAGTCAATCACCGGCTGAGAAAACTCAGCCTTATGGCGGAGGATTTAAGGGAAAAGTTCCCGGAGCAGTAAGGAAACGCTCCATCCGCAGATATGAGGAGGATAATCATGAAGAAAAAAATAATTACCGTTGAACTGCCCGATGGATTAGAAGCAAGACCGGCCGCTATGCTGGTGCAGGTTGCCAGCCAGTACGACAGCAGAATCTATCTGGAGTCCGGTTCCAAGCGTGTAAATGCAAAGAGTATTATGGGAATGATGACCCTTGGGCTGATTGCCGGCCAGTCCATCACAGTAGAGGCTGACGGTGCGGATGAGGATCAGGCAGTGTCTGAGATTGAGAAGTATCTCATCAATGCATAAGTGTTTCAGAGAGATTAAAAGGATAGTTGGAAACCAGGCAGTGCAGAAGGCTGCCTGGTTTTTTTCATAACAGACAGGAACAGGACGTTGTTCCGGGAAAGGAGAATCAGTATATATGGCGTTTACACATTTGCACGTCCATACAGAATACAGTCTTTTAGACGGCTCATCCAAGATAAAAGAGCTGACCGCCAGGGCAAAGGAGCTGGGAATGGACAGCCTGGCGATCACGGATCATGGCGTAATGTATGGAGTGATTGATTTTTACCGGGCGGCAAAGGAAGTGGGAATTAAACCGATCCTGGGCTGCGAGGTATATGTGGCTCCTGGATCCAGGTTTGACCGGGAAAATACGGGAGGAGAGGACCGGTATTACCATCTGGTTCTTCTGGCAGAAAATGATCAGGGTTATAAAAACCTGATGAAGATCGTATCCAAGGGCTTTGTGGAAGGCTTTTACTATAAGCCCCGTGTAGACTATGAGGTTCTGGAAACGTATCACGAAGGAGTCATTGCCCTCAGCGCCTGTCTGGCCGGAGAAGTGCAGAAATATCTGGCCAGAGGAATGTATGAGGAGGCCATGCGTTCTGCACAGCGGTATGAGGGAATATTTGGGAAAAATAATTTCTTTCTGGAGCTTCAGGATCATGGGCTTCCAGAACAGAAGATAGTAAATCAGGGACTTCTCAGGCTGAGCAGGGACACGGGGATTGAACTGGTCGCCACCAATGATATCCATTATACCTTTGCAGAGGATGAAAAGGCTCACGATATCCTGCTGTGCATCCAGACCGGCAAAAAAGTAGCGGATGAAGACCGGATGCGCTATGCGGGCGGCCAGTATTACTGTAAATCCGAGGAGGAGATGCAGGCCCTTTTCCCATACGCCAGAGAAGCCCTTGAAAATACACATAAAGTTGCAGAGCGCTGCAATGTGGAGATTGAATTCGGCGTCACCAAGCTGCCAAAGTATGAGGTGCCGGAGGGCTTTGACTCCTGGACGTATCTGAATCATCTCTGCCGGGAGGGCTTTAAGACCCGATATCCAAAGGATGACGGCACGTTAAGCCGACGCCTGGACTATGAGCTGGATGTAATCCGTACCATGGGGTATGTGGATTATTTCCTGATCGTATGGGATTTTATCAACTATGCCCGCTCAAAGGATATTATGGTGGGACCGGGACGTGGTTCTGCCGCGGGAAGCATTGTTTCCTATACTCTGGGCATTACCAATATTGACCCGGTGCGCTATAACCTGCTTTTTGAGCGCTTTTTAAACCCGGAGCGAGTTTCCATGCCTGATATTGACGTGGATTTCTGCTACGAGCGCCGCCAGGAGGTCATTGATTATGTGGTGGAGAAATACGGCAAAGACCAGGTGGTTCAGATCGTTACTTTCGGTACTCTGGCAGCCAAGGGTGTGGTCCGTGATGTAGGCCGTGTGCTGGATCTGCCCTACGCCATGTGTGATTCCATTGCAAAGATGATCCCAAATGATCTTGGAATGACACTTGACAAGGCCATAGCGGCAAATCCGGATTTAAGAAAGCTTTATAATGAAGACGCACAGGTAAAATACCTGATCGATATGTCAAAGCGTCTGGAGGGCCTTCCAAGACATACCTCCATGCACGCGGCGGGAGTGGTGATCGGCAGCCGCTCCATTGACGAATTTGTACCGCTTTCCAAGGCGGCAGACGGCACCATTACCACCCAGTTTACCATGACGACCATTGAGGAGCTGGGGCTTCTTAAAATGGACTTTCTGGGCCTGCGTACACTGACTGTGATCCAGAATGCCGTGCATCTGGCTGAGAAGGATTACGGCATTTCCATTGATATTGACCATATTGATTTTGATGATAAAAGGGTACTTGAATCCATCGGAACCGGAAGGACCGAGGGCGTGTTTCAGCTGGAAAGCGGCGGGATGAAGAGCTTTATGAAGGAGCTTAAGCCGGAGAATCTGGAGGATATTATTGCGGGAATTTCCCTTTACCGTCCCGGCCCTATGGACTTTATTCCCAGGTATTTAAAAGGAAAGAATGATAAAAGCTCCATTACCTATGAATGCCCTCAGCTGGAGCCGATTCTGAGCCCGACTTACGGGTGTATTGTATACCAGGAGCAGGTAATGCAGATCGTCCGCGACCTGGCCGGATATACCATGGGACGAAGCGACCTGGTACGCCGTGCCATGAGTAAGAAAAAGACTGCTGTGATGGAAAAAGAGCGTCAGAATTTCGTTTACGGAAATGAAGCCGAGGGAGTAAAGGGCTGTATTGCAAATGGTATTGATGAAAAGACGGCCAATCATATTTATGATGAAATGATCGACTTTGCAAAGTATGCCTTTAATAAGTCCCACGCGGCAGCCTATGCTGTGGTTTCCTACCAGACCGCTTATCTGAAATACTACTATCCAAAGGAGTTTATGGCGGCCCTTATGTCTTCTGTGATGGAAAATGTGAGCAAGTTTTCCGAATATATTTTAAACTGCCGCCGCATGATGAATATCGCAGTTCTTCCTCCTGATATCAATGAGGGAGAGAGCGGATTTTCCGTGTCCGGCGGAGGAATCCGCTATGGCCTTTCTGCGATTAAAAGCGTGGGAAAGCCGGTGGTAGACGCCATTCTGGAGGAACGGGCGAAGAATGGAAAATTCCGTACCATGGAGGATTTTATCAACCGTATGACCCAGAGAGAGGTAAACCGCCGTACGCTGGAAAATTTTATCAAATCAGGCGCACTGGATTCTCTTCCCGGCACAAGACGGCAGAAGATGGCTGTGGGGCCTGCGCTTCTTGAGAATAAGGCCAGAGAGCGGAAGAATGCCTTTGAGGGACAGCTGAGCCTTTTTGATATAGCCGGAGAAGAGGAAAAAAAGGAGTTTGAGGTTGTATTTCCTGATGTAGGGGAATATGCAAAAGAAGAGCTGCTTGCCTTTGAAAAAGATATTTTAGGCGTATACATCAGCGGCCATCCGCTGGATGATTATGAGACGCTGTGGCGGAAAAATATCACTGCTACAGCAGCTGATTTTATCGTGGATGAGGAGACGGAGGAGGCCGTGGTAAAGGACGGCATAAAGGCTGTCATAGGCGGATTGGTAACGGGAAAAACGGTCAAGACTACCCGCACAGGCCAGCTGATGGCCTTTATCACGCTGGAGGATCTGATGGGATCAGTGGAAGTGATCGTATTTCCAAGAGACTATGAAAATAACAGGGATCTTCTGACAGAGGATGAAAAGCTCTTTATCCGGGGACGTGTTTCACTGGGAGATGAACCGGTGGGCAAACTGGTCTGCGAGCAGGTGATCCCCTTTGATGCTGTGCCCCGTCAGCTGTGGCTGCAGTTTGAAGATATGGCCGGGTATCAGGCAGCGGAGGCAGAGCTTATGGAGCTTCTAAAATCCAGCGAGGGAAATGATCAGGTGGTCATCTATTTAAAAAAGGAACGGGCGAAAAAAAAGCTCCCTCCCAACTGGAACGTAATGGCGGATGCGGGACTTTTAAATCGCCTGTATTGTAAAGTTGGTGAAAAAAATGTCAAAGTCGTAGAAATGGCTCTTGATAAATCATGGAAAATGAATTAGAATAGCGTTGTGTGTAAAATAGAAAGAGGAAAACAACAGGCATAGATGGATATGCTTAATATAAGGAGGTAAATTGCTATGGCAAAGGCAGTGAAGACCATTGGAGTATTAACCAGCGGCGGCGACGCACCAGGCATGAACGCAGCAATCCGCGCAGTTGTGCGCGTTGCGATCAATAAAGGACTGAAGGTAAAGGGCATTATGAGAGGTTATGCCGGTCTTCTGGAAGAGGAGATCGTGGACATGGAGTCCACCAGTGTTTCAGACACCATTAACCGCGGAGGAACCATTCTTTATACGGCGAGATGCAAGGAATTTACCACTCCTGAGGGCCAGCAGAGAGGTGCTGAGATCTGCCGCAAGCACGGAATTGACGGCATGGTGGTAATCGGCGGCGACGGTTCCTTTAAGGGAGCAGGAAAGCTGTCCGCCCTGGGGATCAATACCATTGGCCTTCCGGGAACCATTGACCTGGATATTGCATGTACCGATTACACCATCGGCTTTGATACGGCAGTCAATACGGCAATGGAGGCCATTGATAAGATCCGCGATACATCCACTTCCCATGAGCGCTGCAGCATTGTAGAGGTAATGGGACGCAATGCGGGATATATTGCTTTATGGTGCGGTATTGCAAACGGTGCAGAGGATATTCTGCTTCCGGAGCGTTACGACGGAGATGAGCAGGCACTGATCAACCGGATCATTGAGAACCGTAAGAGGGGAAAGAAGCACAACATTATCATCAATGCAGAGGGAATCGGTCATTCCAGCTCTATGGCAAAGCGTATTGAGGCTGCCACAGGCATTGAGACAAGAGCTACCATTCTGGGCCACATGCAGCGCGGCGGAACGCCTACCTGCAAGGACCGTGTGTATGCGTCCATTATGGGAGCCAGAGCGGCAGAGCTTTTGGTAGAAGGAAAGAGCAACCGTCTGGTGGCATACAGAAAGGGCGAATTTGTGGATTTCGATATCCAGGAAGCATTAAATATGAAGAAGGATATCTCAGAAGAACAGTTTAATATTGCAAAGATGCTGGTAAGATAAGAATTGCAGAAAAGAGGTCCGCTGTCTGTATGGGCAGCGGACCTTTGCGGAGATAAGAAGATGATGGATAAAGTGGTGCTCTGTGGAGCCAGCTCCTATGAGCAGAAATATTATTTTAATGAAGAATTTAAGAGCCTTCCCCAGTCGGTACAGGATGAGCTGCATATTATGTGCGTCCTTTTTACAGAGGATGTGGGCGGAGTCCTGACACTGGAATTTGACGACAGGGGACGTCTGGAATTTAAGGTAGTCTCTGAGGAAGGCGACTACCTGTTTGACGAAATTGGAAGTGTCCTTAAGATCAAACAGTATCAGGAAGAGAAAAAGGATCTTCTGGAGGCGCTGGAATTATACTACAGAACCTTCTTTTTAGAGGAGGATGTAGACTGGGAAGAGAGCGGGAGAGATGAGGATGAAGCTTAGGCTGGGAGATAGGGAGCTTAACAGCAATATCATACTGGCCCCCATGGCGGGAGTAACCGATCTGCCTTTCAGGCTTTTGTGCCATGAGCAGGGAGCGGGAATGGCGGTGACGGAAATGGTCAGCGCCAAAGCCATTTTATATAAAAATAAGAATACAAAAGAGCTGATGGCGGTGGACCCGGCAGAGGGGCCTGTGGCAGTGCAGCTTTTTGGCTCTGATCCGGAGATCATGGCTGAGATCGCAGCTCAGATCGAGGACGGTTCTTTTGCGGCTATTGATGTAAATATGGGCTGTCCTGTGCCGAAGATTGTGAATAACGGTGAAGGCTCTGCACTTATGAAGGATATAAAGCTGGCAGAAAAGATATTGACTTCTATGGTAAAGGCAGTGAAGAAGCCTGTGACTGTAAAATTCAGAAAGGGCTTTAACGACCAGTGCCTCAATGCAGTTGAATTTGCGAAAATGGCAGAAAGCAGCGGGGCAGCCTGGGTGGCCGTTCATGGAAGGACCAGGGAGCAGTATTATTCCGGCACGGCAGACTGGGAAGTGATCCGTCAGGTAAAAGAGGCAGTGAAGATACCGGTGATCGGAAACGGCGATATCTTTCATGCTCAGGATGCGGCCCGGATGATGCAGGAAACAGGCTGTGACGGCGTTATGGTTGCAAGAGGCGCCAAGGGAAATCCATGGATCTTCCGGGAGATCCGGCAGTATCTGGAAACAGGGGAGATTCCTCCAAGGCCATCTACGGAGGAAATCCGGGAAATGATCCTGCGCCATGGACGGATGCTTTCAGAATATAAGGGAGAAAATGTGGCTATGCGGGAAATGCGCAGCCATATGGCCTGGTACACCAAAGGGATGAAGCATTCAGCCTCCCTTCGGTGTGAGATCAACCAGGTGGAGACTCTTGAAGGGCTGGCAGCACTTTTGGACGGACGTATGGTTTAGTTTTTGGGCAGGCGCCGGGATAGCTTCCCATACTTGACAATGGGTGCTTTTTCTTATATAATACACAGAATGTCGGGGTATCTTTTTTATACAGACAGAAACAAAAAATACATCATAGATGAGACGTTTTTAAATATCCGGGCAGGACTTTAAGTCTGTCCGGAAATGTGCTGTCTTTAAGGCAATTTAGAATGAAAAAGGAAGGAAGCAGGAGACATGGCAGACAAGAAACACATTTTGACCTATGCCGGATTAAAACAGTATGAGGATGAGCTTCAGAATCTGAAGGTTGTAAAGAGAAAAGAAGTAGCTCAGAAGATCAAAGAGGCCAGAGAGCAGGGCGACTTATCCGAGAATGCAGAGTATGATGCAGCAAAGGATGAGCAGAGAGATATTGAGCTGCGGATTGAAGAACTGGAAAAGCTGTTAAAGAACGCAGAGGTAGTAGTAGAGGACGAGATCGATGTTGATAAGATCAATATCGGATGCAAGGTAAAGCTTCTGGATGTAGAGTATGATGAGGAGATGGAATTTTTCATCGTAGGCTCCACAGAGGCCAACAGCCTTCAGAACAAGATCTCCAATGAGGCTCCCGTAGGCCATGCCCTGATGGGAAAATCCGTAGGAGATGTGGTTGACGTAGAGACACAGGCAGGCGTGATCCAGTACAAGGTGCTGGAGATCCAGAGAGTATCATAAGAAACATTTTACAGTTAAATATTTCACAAAGGAGCAGAAGAAACGTGGGAGAGCAGAAGTCAAATCAGACAGAGCAGGATTTAAATCATGTACTGAAGGCCCGCAGAGATAAGCTGGCAGAGCTTCAGGCAGCAGGAAAGGATCCATTTCAGATCACAAAATATGATGTAACTGCCCACAGCATGGAGATCAAGGATCATTATGATCAGTGGGAGGAGAAGGAAGTAAGCATTGCAGGACGTATGATGTTTAAGCGCGTCATGGGCAAGGCTTCTTTCTGCAACCTTCAGGATCTGCAGGGACGCATTCAGGTATATGTGGCCCGAGACAGTGTGGGGGAAGATGCCTATAAGGAATTTAAAAAGCTGGATATCGGTGATATTGTAGGCGTAAAAGGAACAGTCTTTACTACAAAGACAGGAGAAATTTCCGTACACGCAAGTGAGTTTACCCTTCTTTCCAAGAGCCTTCAGGTTCTTCCTGAGAAGTTCCACGGCCTTACAGATACAGATCTGCGCTACCGCCAGAGATATGTGGATCTGATTATGAATGAGGATGTTAAGGATACATTTATTAAGCGTTCTAAAATCCTTGCTGCTATCCGTAAGTATCTGGGTGGAGAAGGCTTTATGGAGGTAGAAACTCCTATGCTGGTATCCAATGCAGGCGGTGCGGCTGCCCGCCCCTTTGAAACCCATTTCAATGCACTGGATGAGGATCTGAAGCTTCGTATTTCCCTGGAGCTTTACTTAAAGCGTCTGATCGTAGGCGGTCTTGAGAGAGTTTATGAGATTGGCCGTGTATTCCGCAACGAGGGCCTGGATACAAGACACAATCCTGAGTTTACCCTGATGGAGCTGTATCAGGCATATACCGATTACCACGGTATGATGGATCTGACCGAGAACCTGTACCGTTTTGTGGCTCAGGAGGTTCTTGGCACTACAAAGATCGTCTACAACGGCGTGGAAATGGATCTTGGAAAGCCATTTGAGCGCATTACCATGTTAGATGCGGTTAAGAAATACTCCGGTGTGGACTTTAATGAAATCCATACATTGGAAGAAGCAAGAGCTGCTGCAAAGGAAAAGCATGTAGAGTTTGAGGAGCGCCATAAGAAGGGCGATATCTTAAACCTGTTCTTTGAGGCCTTTGTAGAAGAGCATCTGATTCAGCCTACCTTTGTTATGGATCATCCGGTAGAGATTTCTCCGCTGACCAAGAAAAAGCCGGAGAATCCGGAATATACCGAGCGTTTCGAGTTCTTTATGAATGGCTGGGAGATGGCAAACGCCTACTCCGAGCTCAATGACCCGATCGACCAGAGAGAGCGCTTCAAGGCTCAGGAAGAGCAGTTTGCAGCCGGCGATGAGGAGGCAAACCATACAGACGAGGATTTCTTAAATGCACTTGAAATCGGTATGCCGCCTACAGGAGGAATCGGCTTCGGTATCGACAGAATGTGTATGCTGCTGACAGACTCTGCGGCAATCAGAGATGTGCTGCTGTTCCCGACAATGAAGTCATTAGACGCAAAGAAGGGCGAGAACAAGGCAGAGAAAGCTTCTTCTGCTGCAGCGGAAGCACCGGCTGCGGCTGTAAGCGTGTCCGCACCAAGTGTACAGCTTGACCTTTCTAAGGTAAAGATCGAGCCTCTGTTTGCAGATGACGTAGACTTTGAGACCTTCAGCAAGTCTGACTTCCGTGTCGTTAAGGTAAAGGCCTGCGAGGCAGTAAAGAAGTCAAAGAAGCTGCTGCAGTTCACTCTGGATGACGGAACTGGTACAGACCGCACGATTTTAAGCGGAATTCATGAGTATTATGAACCGGAAGAGCTGGTAGGCAAGACCTGTGTGGCGATTACCAATCTGCCTCCTCGTAAGATGATGGGCATTGATTCCTGCGGTATGCTGATTAGTGCAGTGTATGAATATGATGGACAGGAAGGATTGAATCTTTTAATGCTGGATGACAGCATTCCCGCGGGGGCGAAGCTGTACTAAGGCTTAGAGAAAAAGCGTGCTTTTTGAGCAGCGTACGACAGCGGTGCGACATTTTAAAGTGGCTTAACGGGTTTTAATAAGCGATGTAAATATTTTGTACTAAGAAGGACATTTTTCTAAAAGAAATTTTAGGAAGATGTCCTTTTGTGTTATGGTCAAAAAAGAATTGAAACTATGGTTTGTTACCGGAGAGATGAAGGTAAGTGCTATTGTTCGGTAACATCACCGAAAAACGAATCAGAGAAATAGGCGTGTTTGATGAATATATGGCAAAATGGAGAGCGTGACAGAGCATGTTGAAAAATATTTCTATACAAAGCCCGATAGAATGGGTATAATAAAGGTAACAAGAGGATCATCTATTATAGCAATCCATCAAATTACCGCACATAATTGCACGAACAAAACCACCCTAAACAATCTGAAACTCGAACGGTCGAAAATGCCCTTTCGATTGCTGCTGGAAGTTCTG